>Ga0111151_1037_pt1 | contig 13050 bp, 15 predicted proteins | sample DeeMarSeWOR28_12_FD_80257 | JGI IMG/M metagenome (GOLD analysis project Ga0111151, IMG submission 80257) | Gammaproteobacteria bacterium SG8_15 | reverse complement strand
GGGCTATAGTACGTTCGGGTCCGATATTTCATTCTCAACACTCCATCTTTTTGTTATAAGAGTAAAGTGTTGCGTCGATCGGTTGAACCCACCAGGGTACAGCAGCCATTCATTAGAAAATTAGGAAATGGTGGTAAATACTGTTCTCGGTCATTCACGTTATTATTCGTAACCACCAATCCCGACCAATATCAGACAATCATAATGTAATTCGTAAAGCGGTCATTACAACAATGCTCCTTTGATGGGGAATCTTTCGCCATCTGAGAGCGTAACGGCTTACATATCAAACAAGCGAATAGTTGATTCATTTTACGTCATATCTGTTGCTATGAATTTATTGGAGCATGTTTTGGTGATTTTAGATCTGTTATATTTTGATATGATCTTGCTTCGTTTGCTAATTGAATGTGTCCAATAAATTGGCAAAATAGCGAGGTCGAATTTGTCCACCTGTTACAGTTTTACTTATATAATCTTCAGCCGATTTACTAGCTAATATGTTTCCAAATTGTTTTTAAAAAAATAAACAGGAAGATACTCGTTAAAGAACTTTAACATCAACTTTATATATGGAGATAAACCATGGATATTAAGGGGTTCAATTGTAGATGGTGGTTGGTTGCTGTTGTTCTTGTTCTTATTTCTTTCTCTTCTAATGCAGAGTTTTATTTTGATAGGGGGGAGCCAGACAACAATCGACATCCAAACGTGGGTTGGATAACTGCATTTGACAAAAATGGTTTGAGGCTTGGCAATTATTGCTCAGGTACGTTAATTGGTGAGAGAGTATTCTTAACCGCATCGCATTGTACTATCGCAATCCATGATCGCCGAGTAGGGAATCCCGATTTTGATGGGTTTCAAGTCTATGTGGGATTTACGGATGATTTTCTTAATGTTGGTGAATCAATAGATTCTATTAGCAATAAGTCACAAGTGTTTTTGGTTGAATCAGTACATACTAATCCCGATTATGATTTTTTTATTATGTCACCAATACCAGAGCGAGCAGATATTGCAGTAGCAATTTTAAAGAAACCAGCTCGTCGTATTACACCTGCTTTACTACCCTATGAAGGCGAACTAAATGATTTAAGAGATGCTGATATGCTTACTGAAACTACTTTTCCAGCTGTTGGATTCGGTGCGACCGATGTGATAATTCCACCACAATATGATGGCGCCCCATGGAATTGGTTTGAAACTGGACAATTTCGTTATGTAGGGTATACATCATATAAGGCCTTACATCCTACCTATATGATATTGTCCATGAATTTTAGTACAGGGGATAGTGGTCCATGTTATGGCGACTCTGGTGGCCCAATTTTTCTAGGTGAATCAGGAAAGGTCGTTGCCATCACTGTGTGGGGGGACATTATGTGCAGAGCAATGACTGCGCCGTTACGGCTAGACACAACTGGAGCTAGGGAATTTTTAGGACAGTTTGGTGTTGCTTTACCTTAGTTCAAATGAAGACATTCAAGTAGAATTTGAAATAACAACGGCTTTGAATAGGATTGGCTTTTAACTTGACTCATCACAGCCAACCTTTCAAGCCGGCTGTTAAACGTCTGCTTACTCATAATTTCAATGTAAATAAATGTCCGCTATCGAATAAATTGGTTTGTAGTTAACCAAAATAACCAAGGTCTGCAAACGCTGCAAAGGCGAACGTAGGACTTATCCTGATTTGGTGGACACATTGAAAAAGGCCTAAACTAAACAGGTCATAGGAGATGAGTCATGCCAAGAACTAAGAAACGCCGTCGTCATAGTCCAGAATTTAAACGAGAAGCCATTCGGCGCAGTTGTGAAGATAGCATAACCGATCAGCAAGTCGCTGAAGAATTAGGCATCAGTGTGAGACAACTCGCTCGATGGCGTGATGAGTTCAGGTTGTTGGGCAATGAAGCCTTTCCGGGTAAAGGCCATTCTCGTGATGCAGAAATGACGCGTCTCAAACAAGAATTGGCCAAGGTAAAGCAGGAACGGGATTTTTTAAAAAAAGCGGTGGTGTTCTTCAGCAAGGAATCGGAATGAAATACCGGTGTATCGATCGCCACCGCAAACACTATCCCATCCGTATGATGTGTAACGCCCTAAACGTGTCCCGAAGTGGTTACTATGCCTGGCGTAACCGACCAGAAAGTCAGCGTTCACAACAGGATCGAACGCTCATGCCACTCATACGTCAGATCCACACAGATAGCAAAGGTGTCTATGGTGCGCCGCGTATACGTGCTGAGTTAAAAGATCAGGGTTATCATCATGGTGTGCATAAGATAGCCCGATTAATGCGTATAGCGGATTTAAAGGGGATACCCAAACGGCGTTTTAAGGTCGCAAGGCAAACCTTACACAACATCAGAGCCGCGAAGAACTTACTCCAGCAAGACTTTACGGCCAAGGCGCCTAATCAACGTTGGGCAGCAGACATCACCTATATCCCAACCTATCGGGGTATGCTTTACTTAGCGATAGTGATGGACCTCTATTCACGTCGCATTGTGGGTTGGTCGATGGAGCCGTGGATGACGCGGCAGTTAGTCATTAACGCCTTAACCATGGCCTTAGGGGCACGACAACCGGAAGGTCAGTTAATCCATCATTCGGATCGGGGTGCGCAGTATACCAGTGATGAGTTTCGAGCGGCCTTGAAACATCATGGAATCACCTGCAGTATGAGTGCTGTGGGTAACTGCTATGATAACGCGGTTGTGGAAAGCTTCTTTGGGTTACTCAAGCGAGAACGAGTCAATCGGGTACGCTATCGAACTCACGACGATGCCAGAGCGGGCCGACATAGTTATGTCGGATATGTCAGTCCGGCTGAGTTTGAACACCAGACCGTCGGGCTTAACTAGTGGTCCACGAAAATAGGATAAAACCACGTGCCTGAGTTATTTCTAACGGCTCTTGTTGAACAACACCAGTCATTCGAATCTATTAGTTCCTTAGTGAGGAGATTGCTTTTCTGTTTTCTTCTTCATCGTCACGAATATAAATTGCTGTTGTGCGAATATCTGAATGCCGCATGATTTGTTGCACGCGTTTGATGGGCTCTTTTTGTTTATTTAACAAATCTGTTGCGAGAGATCGACGCATATCGTGGGGCGAAAGGGGAGGGATCCCGGCCTGGTTGGAACGACTCCTGACAATGTTATATATGGACTGTTCACTCATATGCCGTTGCAGATTGATTGATCCACCTTTAGTGATTGAGCAGAAGAGGGGGCCTGGTTCAAAACCCCGTAGCGCTAACCAACTATCCATTGTTTCTAATGCAGTGTCATCAATAGGGCACACCGCTTCTTTTGCTCCTTTGCCGATAAAACGAAATTCGGCATGCCGTTCACCGGTTCGTTTATTTTTACGAATGATAAAGCTGTCGATAGTGAGTTTGGCAATTTCAGATCTTCTTAAACCGGCAATATAGAGACAGTTTAAAATCGCCAAATCACGAATGCCTGCCGGTTTTTCATCTATCCGACAAATGTTAAATAATAATTCCAGTTCATCTACATCCACGGCACGACCCGCAGGCAGGCGTTCGATCTTGAGTGGTTTGACCTGGTTTAAGCGCTGTAGATCATCGATATCGAGCAACTTGATATTGAAAGCGACCTTGGCTACGCCACGAATCGCATATACGGCCATGTTAATGGTGCGTTCGGAATATTTCAGCCCGCGCTGGTTTTTCAGCGTGCGTAGTTTGCTTTTTACTTTTGCCAGATGTTCATAGCGCAGATTCTCCCAGGGCATGGTTTCAATGCTCTCGTAGCCATACATAGATGCCACTTTTGCCAATAGGATACCCATAGCACGACGCCCGGATTCTTCCAGGGAATCCAGGTACAGAGTAGCGGGACACTGCACATTGGTTTTTGTTCGCTTCGGGAGATCGGGTAGCGCTCGGGACGATGACTTTTTAACCTTGGCCATGGGGGAAAGTATGGCACATCTTTTACTTATTGTTAACACATATTAACATAAGTTATATACTCGTACATTAACAGCCTGGCTTGGAGATTCAGTGATGAATACTACCTCAACGAAAATAGATACTGTGGAGAAAATTATTCAAAATGTAGTTAATTATTTGTCACAACATGGTGAAATGCGAACTGCAGGTGGATTATCAGGTAAAGTTCTTCAGGGTGAATACGGAGAAATTTCATTTATCTACACAACACCGTTTAATAAAATTGAGATTCTGCCAGGCGAGTATGCTAACTGTATGTTAGATGTATGGGTAGCAAAGCAAGGCAAAGTATTATCCGTAAGTTGGGATCCAATGGAAATTACAAAATTTAAGAAAGGAGAATGGGTAAATACTATTTTAAATATCTTGTGAGACTTCCTAACGTTCTCTACAACAAGACTATGACTCATTTGGTATAAGCCAGCTATTTTCCTTCTAGTAAACCAGCGTTAACCGTTCCGAGATATCTTTTTAGTATATGAATCCTGAATGGTATTTACGGGTAATTCTGCCTGCGCCTAGGCATTCTAATCTATTTGTCCCCCCTAGATTATGAATTGCGTGCAGATTCTTGCTTATTTCTCCCTACGAGGGGTGTAATGAGTGAATTCCAGTTTATTTCTCCCTTCGAGAGACACCTGCAAACACCGATCTATCTGTATATGCGCATAATATATATTATGTTAAATTGAAGATCTACCCATTTATGCTGCCTTATTGTGCACAGGAATTTCTCCTCTTTCCTCTAAAAACAACGTCATCCTTATTATTCTTACTATATGCAGTACGGGCTAAATTGTATGTGTGCCTGGAGAACCGAACGGTTAAATAATGCTCCTGTCATTCTCAATAGTTGATCTGAAAATTGAGAAACCCAGTTGCTTAGATCGGTTCTTTTTTTATGAGCAATTCACACCGAAAGGCTGTCTTAAATCTTTGCCCACTTTGACACCGCGCAAGGTATTTTATAAAAGCTACAGGGAAAATCATCACCGACTATGAAAAAAATAAAACGCAACGATAGGTACGCTAAAATCCCAAAGCCAGCGTCTGCGCAGCAAAGGCAAAAGCCCCTACCCTGGCACCGACCCAAATCGCCGCAGGAAGATGCTGACGCGCCACATCGCATACGAACGATCCTCGAAAGTCCCAGTTATCGTCAGGCTGATCAAGATGTCGATTTTCTTAAATTGGATGAAACGCGTGGTGTACGTCTACAGATCGATTACCAGAAACCCGAGTTTCTGCTTGAGAAGCATGGTATCAAGCATACCATCGTAGTTTTTGGCAGCACGCGGCTCAGCGAACCAGGTGCTGCAGAGTCTAACGTGGCACATTTGCGCACCCAGCTCGACGCTGAGCCAGACAATCATGATCTGCGACAACGATTAGATATTTTGGAACGCATTTTGGCTAAAAGTCACTACTATGATGTTGCACGTGAATTTGGTCGGCTGGTTGGCCAAGCCGGAAAGCAGGTCGAAGACGGTCAACTGGTAATTATGACAGGGGGTGGACCCGGAATTATGGAAGCCGCCAATCGTGGCGCCTATGATGTAGAGAGCAAATCCATTGGCCTAAACATTAACCTGCCCCACGAACAATACCCTAACCCATATATCACGCCGGATCTTTGTTTCCGGTTTCATTATTTTGCTTTACGCAAACTACATTTTCTATTGCGAACAAGAGCCCTGGTAGTATTTCCAGGCGGTTATGGTACGTTTGATGAGTTATTTGAAACTCTTACTCTGGTACAAACACGCAAGATCAAACCCATTCCCGTTATTCTAGTTGGTGAAACTTACTGGAAGCAGGCATTTAATGTAGATTTTCTGGTCAATGAGGGTGTTATTGACGAGGAAGACCGCGATTTATTCTGGTACGCCGAGACTGCACAAGATATCTGGAATGGCATTCTGCGTTGGCATGAAGCAAACGGCACACCGCTCATCATGCAAAATCAAAAAAGTGAGATACTCACGGATGTCCGAATTAAATGATCCAAGGGTATTATTTGCTGCTGAGCGCACTTTGCTGGCATGGAATCGTACAAGCGTCTCGCTGATGGTATTCGGATTTGTTATTGAAAGATTTGGACTATTTCTCGAAATAGCCGGAAAGGAAGAAGTCAAGCTGTTCCAACGTCACATTTCATTCACGGTAGGAATTTGCTTTATTCTGCTGGCAACGTTTCTCTCTATATATTCTATTGTTCAACACAAGCGAATCCTAAAGACTTTAAATCCAGTAGAAATTCCCAAAAATTACAACATTGGCATGGGGATGATTACAAATGGCATCATCGGACTGCTGGGGATTCTGTTGAGCTTTTATCTGGTGCGAGGATTTTTTTAGTACTCACATGATTTCCAACAAAGAATTTTCGTTACATAAAAAACCTAAAAGGATAATAGTATGAAAATATCATTTCACGGCGCGGATCGCAGCGTAACAGGCTCTTGTCACCTGGTAGAATCTGCTGGCCACCGGATTCTGATCGATTGTGGCCTCTATCAGGGAAGCCGCGAGTTACACGAAGAAAATGCTGATGACTTTGGATTTGATCCATCCAAGATCGATTTCCTGCTGTTGACCCATGCCCACCTGGATCATTGCGGGCGGATTCCCTTATTGAGTAAGCGCGGCTTCAAAGGAGAAATTATTACCACGGCAGCTACGCGTGAACTGGCCCGTTTAGTCATGCTAGATTCAGCGCATCTGGCCGAAGAAGAAGCACGTTACCAAGCACGAAAATCAGCACGTCATGGAAAGAAACATAACAAAACCGGTTTGCTCTATTCGGTCCTCGACGCCTTGAACGCCACAGAACATTTTGGACGTTCTGCCACGTACAAGCAAAAACTGGAGCTTGCACCCGGTATTTTTGCAACATTCTTCGATGCCGGTCACATTCTGGGATCAGCGTGCATCTATCTCGAATTGAATGAACACGGCCAGCAACGCACGCTATTGTTCTCTGGTGATTTGGGTAATACCGAACGACCATTTCTCCGTAGTCCGGCGGTACCACCAAAACCTGACATAGTAGTAATGGAGACCACCTATGGCGATCGGCTACATAAAGCACTCACTCCTTCAGTTGAGGAATTTTACGCTGCCATTAATGACACCTTCCAGAGAGGTGGTAACGTCATCGTCCCCACCTTCGCTCTGGAACGAGCACAGGAACTGTTGTTTTATTTGCGTGAGGGAGTTGAACAAAAACGTTTACCACGTTCAATCCAGGTATTTTTAGACTCCCCAATGGCAATTTCGGCCACGGAAATTTTTGAACGTCACCCAGAGTGCTATGAAGCGGATGTCGCCGAATTGTTTCATGAGGGACGCGATCCTTTCAACCTACCAGGATTGCACTTTACTCGCGAAACCAGCGAATCTATTGCACTGAATCGTGTCAGCGGTGGCGCAGTAATACTGGCCGGTTCCGGTATGTGCACGGGGGGTCGAGTGCGACATCATCTTAAACATAACTTATGGCGCAAAGAATCCAGCATTATCTTTGTCGGCTTTGCTGCAAACGGTACCTTAGCTCGCAGAATAATTGATGGCGCCAATTATGTGCACGTCTTCGGCGAGGAAATTCCGGTGCGTGCGCAGATTCACACTATTAACGGATTTTCTGCTCACGCTGATCAGGCTGAACTACTTGCCTGGCACCAACAGATTGGTACTCCGCAACGCACCTTTCTGGTTCACGGGGAGGAAGAAGTAATGTCAATATTCGCCAACAAACTTCAAGACACCCAAATTGAAATGCCAAAACTGGGACAAAGCTATGCCCTGTAACGTTAATACATGAATCTATCCTCGTTATGGATCAAATTTTATTTGGAATTAGTCAATTCCCTACCCTTTGTTTGCGATTCGTCAAACAAAATAAGTTCTGCCTATGTTAAAAAAACATGTAACACACGTGCAACTAGCGACTTGAATAACAAGACTCCGGTTTCAGGAAAATGGATGAGACTTTCTGGTTTTCTTTTATCAAGCTTCTGCATATTTCAGGTTTGATTCTATGGTTAGGACCATCTGGAGGTGCGTGGTTGCTAGTACAACTGTCGAAAAGACGTTTAGATCAACAAAGTGTGGAATTCAATGAATTGTATCGTGACTTCGTCAAGTTTTTCTGGATAGAGCATCTGGGTTTGGTTTTATTGTTGGGAAGTGGAATTCTGCTTTTAAGTATCTATGGTTTCGCCGCGCTGGACTGGGCATGGATTCAGCTTAAGATTGCTTTGGTAGTATTTATATTATTGCCAATCGAGGCCGTGGATATTTGGTTTGGTCACGTGCGTCTGCCAGGCCAGTTTTCAACACGGCAGGAGATTACCGCTGAAACCACGAAAATGAAACCTGTTAGACTCTATGAACGGCGGTTCGTACCCATCTCGTTACCAATATTGCTTGTAACGATCGTTGTAATCATGTGGCTCGCCATCGACAAACCCGTCTGATACCCCACAATGCGCCGCGCTTCGAAAATCGACCACAGCCACTCATTCAGACGCCACCAGGTCACACCTGAGGAACGGGACCAGCTAATGTTCGATACCTTTCAACGTCTGGCGCCCTATTACGACCGTCTTCTGGACGTTCAAAGCCTGGGATTGCATCGCTATTGGCGACAGGTTGTGGTAAAAATATTGACGCCCTCCCCCGGACAATGCTTACTGGATGTCGCTGGCGGCGCCGGGGAAATGGCCAAGCGTCTTGCGGGACCGGAACACATGGTTGTGGTATTGGACTCAAGTTTATCGATGTTAAACATTGGGCGAGCGCGTAACAATAATGACTTGTTATGGGTGGCTGGTCTCGCAAGGGCGTTGCCATTTACTGATAATTCCCTGGATGCCGCAGTGTGCGCCTTTGGTATCCGAAACGTGACGTACGTTGATCGAGCCTTGCAGGAAATTTTCAGGGTCCTCAAACCCGGCGGACGTTTTGTCTGTCTCGAGGTATCGCGCCCCTGGGCGGCGGTCCGGCCGTTTTATCATCTGTTTTGCCGTTATGTAGTCCCGCGTCTGGGCATGTGGGTCACCCGACTTCCAGAAGTTTATGAATACCTGGTGGATTCTATTGAGGACTTTCCGGATTACAAGGAAATCACCCAATTGTTCAAGGATACGGGATTTAACAATGTAAGTTGTCGTCGACTTACTATGGGCATTGTGTGCCTGCATATTGGCACCAAACCAATGGTTATCGTTGAAGACATTAACAGAAAATCAGGAGGATAGTTATGAGCATGGATTTTTTTATGGCCGGCCCACCATTAATAGCACTACTCTCAGGCATTGCTATTCTAATATGGCCCAGGTTATTAAATTATATCGTGGCTTTTTATCTGATATTGTTCGGCGTATTGGGCCTGTTACCTCTGGTGTTGATCTAGGCTCATGCGCTCACAATATCGTAACCGCCTAATTACTCCAACTCAAAAAGTTATATATTGATAAATAACCGGTTTCAGTATGCCCTACTCTTTGCTTCCGCCTGTCGTCAAGTACTTACTGATTGCCAACGGACTAATGTTTGTTCTAGAGTGGTATATTGGCCCTCAACTGATCGCGCGTCTCGCCTTATGGCCTTTGGATGCTACCGCGCCTGCCATCTTTGAGCCCCTGTCACCCCATTTCCAGTTCTTTCAATTAATCAGCTATAGCTTCCTCCATGGCAGTGTGCTGCATTTGTTTTTGAATTTGTATGGGTTGTGGTTATTCGGTTCACGCATGGAAAACACCTGGGGTTCACGTCGATTTATCGTTTACTATTTTGTCTGTGTGGCTGGTGCCGGTGTGACACAACTTTTGGTAGCTACGTTGAGCGGTGACTACTATCCGACAATCGGCGCTTCTGGGGGGGTATTCGGGATCTTGCTTGCTTTCGGCATGCGGTTTCCCAATGAAAAGCTGATACTGGTATTTCCTCCTATACCATTAAAGGCCAAATGGTTTGTGACAATATTTGCCGCCATTGAGCTTTGGGCGGGCGTGACCGGTTCGGAGGCTGGCGTTGCGCATTTTGCTCATCTGGGCGGTATGTTGTTCGGTTTTTTACTTATATTTTACTGGTACCGACAACGTTAGCGGGTGCCTCTTGTACACCACACTACTTTCCTCTCCCCCATTCTATATAATTTTGTTATTGATCCAGATCAAATATTGCGAGATATAGAGCCCTGCGCACGACAAGTTCATATAGTCACACCCTGTTGCTTTACTTTGACATTATATATGGTTTTGAAGTGATGATTGATATTAATCAATGATTGATTACCTAGATAGGTCTATTTTTCACTATGTATCTCAATATGTTGTGAATAAAACCACGTTAGTCCCAGCTTTAATATGTAACAGAGATTTAAGGCAACCTTTTTTATTGAGGCGCTGGTTTAAGTGTACTGGAGAGACCTCCACAACATATCAAATTTCACGCTATAAACGGACTGTTGACGAAAATAATTATTTGATCCCCACTTAAACTTAACCTGCTGTCACTGTTTTTCGTTTGACGCCAGCAGAAGTTGTTAATACGACAGTTGGGACAAGGAGCAGCACATGGCCAACGAAGATATTTCCAATGAACTTAAAAAACTGAAAGCCGACATAGCCGATTTGCGCAGTGATGTCGCATCTCTAGTAAAAACTCTCAAGGATGCGGGAGTTGAACAGGGACAGGAAGCATATGACAGAGCTTATGAGCGTGCCCGCCAGACAGGTGAAGCAGTGCGTGCACGGGCCGAAGATGTTTACGAAACTTTTGGCAAGGAGGTCGAAGAGCGCCCTTTGACGAGCGTACTAACGGCGTTCGGAGTGGGTTTCGTCGTTGGTATGCTACTAGACCATCGTCATCGTTAACACTTGAAATAAGGTTGCCGCATATGGTGGCGCAAATGTTTGCGCGTGGAGTCAAACGATTAAAATACTGGTCATACTGCCTCATAACCAGATCAGTCATACTCGCCTTGTTTGGCCTCATCGCATTGATTGGTGTGGGATTCATCGCTGCTGGAAGTTATTTTTCCTTAACGGAATTTTTCACGCCATGGACAGCCGGATTAATCGTTGGATGTGTCATGTTATTGATGGCACTTCTGGGCGCATGGATCACAGTTCTATATTTGCAAAAAACCACTCAGTCGTTGCCACCTGAAAATCCGATGCCTGATAACTCCAGGGATCAATCCAAGGTTGATACCGCTGCCCACCTTGGCGAAATCGTTGGAGCGCGATTAAGTAACAGCAATATACGCACGATCGACGTAATGATTGCGGCTCTGGTGGCCGGCACAATCCTGGGTGCCAGCCCAGCATTACGTAAACGCCTGTCCAATCGTCAGCGATCTGCTAGGTCGTCACGACCGCCTCAACAGCATGAACCTGATAAAACTTGACAGGACTAATGTAATCATCAAATAAATGATGACCAGCCAGTCCACTTTATCCTATGCGGTGCGACTACCCGTCATCGTTAAATATATTGGACAGTTACTCCTCGTTCAGGCAATTTTAGCTTTGGCGCCTTTCATTGTGGCGCTGTCATATGCCGAGTATGCGGTATCAATTCGTTATTTTGTGGTGATTCTGGTTCTTCTCGCACTTGCTCTTCCTACCACACGGATTCAGGCGCCCGAACAGATCCAGACCAATGAAGCGCTGGTGATTGTTGCCCTGGCCTTCTTGCTCTCTCCGCTAATCATGTTCTATCCCATGAGCGCTGCGGGGCTGTCAGTGCTGGATACACTGTTCGAAGCCGTTTCAGCCGTGACTACGACAGGCTTAACCACTGTAGCTCATATTGAAAGCAAATCCCCTGCCTTTTTATTCACGCGAGCCTGGATGCAGTGGTACGGCGGACTAGGCATTGTCGTACTGTCCGTGGCATTACTGATCAGGCATCAACTCGCCGCGCGCAGACTCACCGAGACAATTGCCAGTGATAACCTGGTGACTACGGCTCGCACCTATGCACGGCGAATGCTTGTGATTTATTTGACGCTGACACTGCTTGGATTCCTGGTGCTGTTCGCGCTCAGCGCGGATGGCTTTCTGGCGCTGACGCATACGCTTTCCGCCATATCAACAGGCGGTTTTTCGACATATACCGGCAGTCTCGCTGCGTTTGAAAAACCGGCAAGCGCTTATGCCGTGATCGGCCTGGCCGTTCTGGGCGCCACTCCCCTGCCGTTGTATTATCTCATCGCCCACAGAAACTGGCGGTCAGCTCTGAGTGACATTGAACTGCGCAGCCTGTTAATCCTGGGTATTCTCAGTTCCACCCTGTTGGGGTATTTTATTTATCTTGCTACAGGATGGCGGTTTACAGAGATCGCTGGTCATGCGCTGTTAATTGGTTTCTCGGCGCAAACCACAGCGGGCTTCACCAGCTTGAATATCGCCGAACTCAGTGACGCAGCAAAAGCCACTTTGATGTGTTCCATGTTCGTTGGCGGGGGCGTTGGTTCAACGGCTGGCGGAATAAAAATATTGCGCTTACTGATCCTGTTGCGGCTGATTCAGATCCTGTTACAACGAACCTCAATGCCCAGTCACGCAGTCTATGAACCTCGCCTTGCCGGAAGATTACTCGAGCACGATGATATTCAACGCGCCCTGTTGTTAATAGTACTGTTTCTCCTGGTGATTCTGCTATCCTGGTTAGTGTTTCTGGCATTTGGCTATCCCGCACTGGATTCGCTCTTCGAGGTAGTTTCTGCTGCGGGTACCGTGGGGCTTAGTACAGGTATTACGCATAACGAATTACACCCGGTTTTGAAAATGGTGCTTTGCATGGATATGTTGGTGGGCCGGCTGGAAATTGTCGCGCTTTTAGTAGTATTGTATCCTTCTACCTGGTTCGGCAAGAGGATTAAAACATAATGCGCGGCGTGATTATTGGTTCATCGACACTCTCTGTTATGACTGCGAGGATTCTTTTAAAGCGCGGTCATGAGGTTGTGATCATTGAAAAAGACAAAGAGCGTATTGAATCGTTAACTGAGAGTCTCGACTGCGGCGTGTTACATGGAGATGGCAGTA
>Ga0111151_1033_pt1 | contig 13058 bp, 7 predicted proteins | sample DeeMarSeWOR28_12_FD_80257 | JGI IMG/M metagenome (GOLD analysis project Ga0111151, IMG submission 80257) | Gammaproteobacteria bacterium SG8_15 | reverse complement strand
CGCTGGTACAAAGAGGCAGCGGATCAGGATCATCAACTGGCGCAACTTAAGTTGGGCATCATGTACATACTGGGAGACGGCGCCCGGCAAAGTATCATCAAGGGAACCAGTTGGATTCAATCATCCGCCGAAAACGGCAATCAGTTCGCAAGGGTTTTGTACGACAAAGTACTATCGCCCGATGTTGTGCGCGATATGACAGCGGAAGAAATTATTAAAAAGGTTCGCCCGTTCATCGACCTTGGGGAGAAAAAGTCTACCGAAAAATTACTGGCTATCCTGGAAAAAGAAAAACAGCAAGCAAAGAAAAAAGAGCCTGAGCTTGCCGAGCGCTTCACAGGCAAGGCTAAAAATACACTTGGCGACGAAATTGAAGTCGCTAATAATGTGCCGGAATTTGTAGAAAAGAAAACTCAGACCGTTGTGAGCCAGGACAGCAACCTGGCGCTTCTGCAACGAGAAGCTAATGCTGGAAATACAGAGGCGCAATATCAGCTTGGCAGAATGTACGATACCGGCGATAAGTTGGAGCGGGATCGGCAAAAAGCTGTTACCTGGTTTACCAGTGCGGCCAATCAAGGCCATGCCGAATCTCAATACCGCCTGGCAATCGCGTATTTATATGGAATTGGGGTAACGAAAAACGTTGCTAGTGGGGAAAGCTGGCTGACCAAGGCGGCTGAACAAAACCATCCGGTAGCCAAAGAGATGCTGCCGATCTATGTGGCAAATCGTTCTGCGAATTTGTCCACTTCAATTGCATTGAGCTGGTATCTGGAAAAAGTGGCAAACGGTGATCCCGATGGGCAGTTTGGAATTGGCAATATGTACGAGAACGGCTGGGGGCTTAACCCCAATGCTTCTGAAGCCAGAAAATGGTTGTCCGCCGCCCGCAACGCAGGCAGTGGCGATGCTGCCCGACATATGCGGCAGATGAAAGCAATTGCCGCTTCCAAGGATCCCGATCCCCCGCCGGAAAGCCGCCCCAAAATGCCTGAGAAAACCCAACCGCCAAAAGTTACCGCGCCAGTGGTTGAGCGTGAAGTGCAAACCGCGGTGGTGGAAGATCCTTTTGAGGCGCCACGTAGTGAGCCAGTTTCCAATCAAGTTCCGGCTAGAGTTGCCCAAAATAGAATTGACGATAATGGAGCCTCAAGTCCTCCGACTTTTACAGCGACGGTAACAAGAAGATCACCCCTGACGCCTATTATTTTGATTCTTTTTGGTCTTGTTATGGGAATAACAGTATTTAAGTGGATGCGGCGAGGGGCTTATAAAAGTTCAGTTTTCTAGTACGTCAGTACACGGAAATAATTTTTATCCGTAGTATTGCTTGTCTAGTTGTAGGCGGTACCGTATTTAGTTTCCACTTCAATGCCAATATCTTTCAGAATCGCTGTTGGCAACACACCACCTGCGCAAACTATTACATTGTCATTCGGTATGTCAATTTCACGTCCTTGATACAGTATGCCGGCATCTCGGTTGCCAATTCTTTTCACATTGGATTGCATAAGAATTTGTATTCTTCCGGCTTTAGCTGCTTCATCCACGGCGGCGATGTTACGTGGATTCGCGTTTTGAAAGGCGGTACCCCGATAGGAAAGCGTCACCTTCGCATTGGGCTCTTCGGAGATTGCAAGGGCAGCTTCTAACGCGCTGTTTCCGCCGCCGACGATCAGGACGTTACGATGGCGATACTGCGTCGGATCGTCAAGGCGATATACAACTTTACTAGTTTCTTCACCGGGAATTCCCAGCTTGCGAGGAGTGCCGCGCCGGCCAATAGCCAGTAATACGGTTTTTGTGTGGTAAGCGGTTTTTGGCGTAGTAACTACATAAATTTTTGTTCGGCATCACGCCAGAAGTTAATCAGTACCTCCTTGCTGATTTCGCCTAGTTTAACCTGACCAATGATGGGGAGTTTAAGCGGAGCTGTCATTACGATTTTGCCGCGTGGATAATGGGCAACAGCCCCTCCCAATGTTTCCTGTTCAAGCGCTACATATTTTAGGTTGTGTTCATGTGCGTAAAGGGTCGCGGAAAACCCTGCCGGACCGGCACCAATAATTACCACGTCATACGGCGCTTTGCTGTCTGTCGTGCTTACCGATTTGGCGATGCTTTCCATCGCCTGACGGCCTTGTTCAACCGCATTACGAATTAGCCCCATTCCGCCTAGTTCGCCAGCCACAAAAACACCTGGCACGTTTGTTTCGAAATTCGGTTGCAGGTTCGGAATATCAACGCCGCGTTTTTCTGTTCCAAGTACCAATGTAATGGCATCTGTCGGACAAGCATTTTTACACGCGCCATGTCCAATGCAGTGTGCCGGATTTACCAATTGTGCTTTTTCATTAATGACGCCTAATACATTACCCTCGGGGCAGGCATCTACACAGGTTGCACATCCCAGACAAATATTCCGATCAATGACTGGATGCAGCGAAGTGGGCTCAAAGTAACCTGCGGCACGGGATTCCTCGAGTAGCTTTTGGGCTGCGTGTTCTTTTTTGTTTTTAAGTTTTTTGTAGATGAACCACGACAGTACAATGGGGATCAGGTAGACCAGGATTTTAGGTAGATCTTCCAGCCCTGTTACAGAGAGCAGGTAAAGTAAATCGGCAATAAATTGAGAATTATTTTCCATACAACTTTGACAAGGTGATGTGCTGTCGCTTGAATAATCGCTAACTTAATGTTTCGTATACGTAAAATGATGTTGTACTAGTAATGTTCCAGCGTTGTCAACTAATAGCTGGCAGAAGTTGGCGGGTATACCGCAAATTTCAGGCGGTATCTGAATACTAATCAAGCACAAAATACTGCGTCAGAGTATCTCTCGTCGCTTAAGCCAACATTAAGCTTTGATTCGGTGATCATACGATCATTCGCCCGGTGAGTCCTCGCCATTAATTTGTACCCCATATTACTCACGCAATCTGTTAATAGTGATACCGGCAGTTAAACGTGGTTTTAAGCGAATCAGTATCAGTGCCTCCGCTTGGTGGCAGATTATTAAAATATAATAACGGATTCATTTCATGCAAATAAAGTAGATTAAGGCCGCGTCTTTGAAGGGAGTAGAAGTCCATGCGCAAGAGTGAAAAAAATCCATGAAAAACAGCTAAGTAAAATCATTGCCTGAAAGTCAGAAAATTAATATTGCAATTAACTGAATATAGAACAAATACCAATTCAGAATTGTTGAGTTTTCCTGGCAAACACAGGGAGCAGTGAATTTACGTAGTTGGGAATTTGGCGTTGACAATCAAGTATGCAACGTAGTTTACTTAAGCACTCAACGTAAAAATTCCAAAAAATTTATGGAATTAGCGAGAATTTAGCAATAACTCTGGTTCCCTCTCAGGCATAGAATTGACATGCGTCGTAAGGGGTAAAATAACCGGTTTGTACGTAGTTTAAGGTCAGGTGATAATATTGTCATTAAAACGCGTTCAGCGTTGTAATCCAAGAATCTACTGGCTACGCAATAATTCCGGCGTGTCGGTTTCCAGGCAACAAAAAATCCTTAATTTGCGCAAAAAGAGATTACCAATGCTCCTGAAGGACTGATGGCTAAACGTAAAATCAAATCGAGGAGTAACCCGTTCGATGTCAACTAACGAAAATTCAAAAACTTCATTGATCAAGCAGCCCGCTGTTGTTGCGCTTGGGCTTGTTGTGGTTGCGGTTGCTGTTATTTTGGTTAATGAAAAATCGGGTTCACTGGATACCGATACAGCAGCAATGAATACTACCCAAAGTACGGAATCGGCAACCAGTCCTGAAGGATCTGGTTCAGGAATGCAAATAAAGCCGCAAGCCCCGGGAGGGGAAACGCCACGCATCGTTGCCAATATGAATCAGGAACGCGCGGGTAGTGTCTCCGCACCAGGTTTGGAAAATCTGGTAAAAGGTTTGGAAGATAAAGTTGCATCAGATCCAACAAATGTAAATAACCGGCTGCTGTTGGCTCAAACCTATAACGAGTTGGGAATGCAGGATAAAGCGTTAACGGAAATGCGGAGCCTTCAGAAGGATAATCCGGACAACGGTCGGATTAACCTTATTTTAGGTTCTATATTGAGTAACAGCAGTGATCAGAAAAAGGTGAAAGAATCTCTGGCTTTGTTGGACAAGGCATCAGGCGACAAAACGATTCAGCAATATCTGGTGCATATGTATAGAGGCGATGCCCTGATTCGAATGCAGGATCATGAAGGTGCGTTAGAACAATGGAAGTTGGCTTTAAAAGACATGCCACCTGCAGATAACCGACGTGCCAGGCTGGAGCAGCGTGTTAGCGAGTTGTCTGCAATGGAGAATAAAAAACAAGAAGCACAGGCCGGCAATAGTTAATTAATTTGCAAAATATATGGGCGACTAAGAATTGTTATGCGGTAGCTAAGCAATTTCCATCTTGATATTGGTGTTAAGTATTCATTGGGGTGCAAATGACGAGTAAAAGAGATGTATCGGGTCAAGCTGTGAAAGCACGAAAAATTCTAGCACCGGATGCCAGGTTAAAGGCGCAAATGAAAGCGCGAAAAGCCACTATAGAATCAACGCAGCAGATGAAAGCTGCTTCGCAAGCGAACGTGGATGCGATTAAGGCAGTCAATGCCCGGGCGCGTCGCGAACAACCTGCAAACCAAAAGTCAGGGTCGGTCTCCGGTGGATCTGCGCAAAAAATCGCAGCACCAAAATCCGCGCCACGAAATCTGCGTGTTGATAGTGCGGCGCCGAAACGTTCATCTGAAGACGTAACCAGAAAAACTCAGGCGCAATTGGCCAGGGAAAAGCTGGCATCAGCTGCTGCAAAAAAAGTCCGCATACACATGGAAGCACAGGCGCGTGCCGAAAGCGCTACTCAACAACCGGCTTCCCAACCAAAACCGCAGAGGCAACAGCGCAGCAGCGAACCTGCCAAAAAACCTGGAAATCAGTTGATTGCCTTATTTCCTCGAAAGCGCAATAAATCAAACAATCGAGAGGGAATAAATAGAGGCACAAAAAAACCGCCAATAATTAATGCTACAGCGTTGCTTGCGGCTAAGTACCCAAATTACTTTGCCGACAATAATGATCTTCGCACCAAAGCCGAATCCCGTACTGTATTTGTTGTTAGTTCGCTGATACTGGCGCTGATTGGTTTTGGCTGGATGAACTGGCAGGCAATCAATTTACAGGCAGAAGGTGATTTTACCTATAATTCCGGCCTGGTTGGCGGCATCACAATGCTGGTGATATTGCTTTATGCACTAAGAAAAAGAGCACGCGTATTGCGTAAAGCCGGAAACATGGAGGTTTGGTATTACTTTCATTTGTTAGGGGGTGTATTAGGTCCGCTTATTATTGTGTTTCATACCGGCTTTACCATCAAATCAATTAACAGTGGTGTGGCATTGTTTACTATGATTACCATTGTATTGAGCGGGTTGTTTGGCCGCTACATTTATACTCGTATTGGCTATAGTCTGCATCGTAAATTACTTGCTATCAAAGAATCAGAAAAGCAACTAATGGATATGTTGCATAGCTATGATTCACCCATGAGTGAAAAGATCGAGAGACGATTGTCGAATTTTGCATTGTCCTGTTTAACAGGGCCACGTACATTTCTAAAGTTGCCAATGAGAATGCTTGCTATACGAGGTTCAGCAGCTGCCTGCTATGTTAAGGTGTCAACAGACCTCACGTTAATGATGAAAACTATTGCTAAACGTGAAGGCTTGTCCGGTGCTGATGTCAAAGGACGTTTGAACCGGGAGAAAGAGCAACTGCGTGAACATATCAGTTCCGTAGCCAATATTGCGCATGCGCACCTGTTCGAGCGGGCACTGGTGAAGTGGCGGATATTGCATATTCCACTGTTGTATATTCTGGTTATTACAGCCTCGTTTCATGTGTTAGCAGTTCATATGTACTAGTTTGGAGCATGAAGAATTTGATTGGACGATATTTCTTCGTGAGGCTGTTTGTGGTGTTTGTGGTGGTTGTGGGAGTAAGCGCAACAACCTGGGCAGCAAGTCCGATAGAGCGCATGGAAGGCCTGGTAATGCCCGGTGACTTAGTTCAAGGTCACGCCCGTTTTGAAACCAAATGCGACAAGTGCCATGAATCTTTTGATAAGACGAAGCAAAGTAAATTATGTCGCGATTGCCATGAGCAAATTGATATCGATATCAAAAAGGAAAAAGGATTCCACGGGAAAATTCAGAATATTGATAAACGCGAATGCCATTCCTGTCATACAGACCACAAAGGCCGGGACATGGATATCATTCAGCTGGATCATGAGACCTTTGATCACTCACGGACTGAGTTCGAGCTAAAGGGCAATCATCAGTCTCTCGCCTGCGAAAGCTGCCACAAGAAATCCAAGTTTTTTCGAATTCCAAAGTATGATTGTATTGATTGCCATGAGGAAGATGATTCCCACAAAGGGCGCATGGGTCGTAAATGTAACAATTGCCACTTTGAAGCAGGCTGGCTTCCCGCTAATTTCAATCATGATAAAACCGATTTCCCATTACGCAATACTCATCAGGAAGTAGGGTGCCAGTATTGTCACGTCAATGAGCGTTACCTGAAAACGCCCAAGAACTGCTATTTTTGCCACTATCTTGATGATGTACATGATGGAGACAGAGGTATCAAATGTCACCAGTGCCATCATGATGAGAAATGGGCCCGCATCGAGTTCGATCATGATAAGGATACCGAATTCAAGCTCAATGGAGCGCACAAGAGCGTGCTTTGCAAGGATTGCCATGAAGGTAACATGTTCAAGGAAAAAACCAAAACGGTATGTTTTGCCTGTCACGAAGTGCACGATTCGCATTATGGGAATTACGGTAAAAGGTGTAACAGCTGTCATACAGAGAAAAACTGGCGCGAAATCCGTTTTGATCACGACAAGGATACCGATTTCAAATTAAAGGGAGAGCATAAAGATCTGGCTTGCGAAGCCTGCCATAAAGGTGACTTATTCAAGGTGAAAACACCGGTTGAGTGTGCGGAATGCCATCGTCTGGACGATGCGCATAATGGTCAGCAAGGTGACAATTGCACCAAGTGTCATGACGAAAAGAGCTGGATAAAGAAGGTGGTCTTCGATCACGATATTACAAAATTTCCATTGCATGGAACCCACCAATTGGTAAGTTGCGAGGATTGTCATGCTTCAGAAAAGTTCAAGGATGCCGAAATACGTTGCATGTCGTGTCACGAAGACGATGATGTGCACAAACTGAAGCTGGGTAAAAATTGTGAATTGTGTCACGGTCCCGCTGACTGGTTAATCTGGCTTTTTGACCATAATACGCAGACCGACTATCCGCTGGATGGTAAACACGAAGGCCTGGATTGCCATGCCTGTCATACAAAACCGGTGAAGGACAAGATTGAATTGCCAACCAATTGTTTTGGTTGTCATGAGAAAGATGATAACCATGCTGGCCAGTTAGGGCGTCAGTGTGAAAAATGTCACGTAACTGAGTCATTTAAAACCATTAAAATAAAAGACAAAAAATAGGCTTAGATTTGACGTACCGGCAGGGTATACTGAGTTATAACCGATTGCCCGAGTAGTAGTGTTTTACGCCGGAGAGGCGCAAGGCGAGCAGGATGAAGCTGGGGTATGGGTGAGTTTGAATAGTGGAAAACCTACAAATTGTCCACTCAATGGAGTATCCAGCCATTGCCAAAAATGTGTATTTGTCATGAAGTTTTGGCAATTCACAATACCTCAAGTGGTTGATTCTGGTAGTTGACGGGTAAACTGGCATCGATCATATGTGACATAGGCCGCAATAAGATTGTTAGGACGGCCTTGTATCAGTTGAAGTAAAAAATTAGAAAGACAACAATTACAGTCTACAGTCGCAATAAGGCATTGCACAAGGCACAAGATTTATTGCGAATTTATTATTCGTGATAGAGGTTGCGCATGGATTTTTCGTGCGTTAAACGCGTTGGTGCAGTTGGTCTTGAGTAGCTGCAACTGTACTGTAAAGTTGGAAACGATGAATGCCATGAGAGAAGTGAAACATAATATCAATATCAAGCAGGTAATTGCTGTAGATGTCGGGAGAAAAGTTCTCGTGATGGCGCTACGAAGAATTTTTGGAGGTGCGTGATGTATGTCGACCCGCGACATCTAAACAGGAAAAGGATTTATCCACTCATTAACTTTTTGGTGTTTTGCGCCTGGTTAATGTTACCCGTAAACAGCTCTGCGGAAATCGCGACACTCGACGAATTCAAAGCGTTTGGTGAAAAGTTTGATCACCTGACGACGGGTTTTGCCCTCACAGGCGAGCATGCAAAGATTGACTGTGGAGAATGCCATATAGGGGGCGTGTTCGAGGCATTACCTCGTGACTGTGAATCCTGTCATGACAATGTAATAGCCGCGGGTAAAACTTCCAATCATATTCAAACAAACCAGCCCTGCGATGTTTGTCATGGCACCGGAGCGTTTTTGGTCACTGCTGTCATGGATCATAGTATTACGGACGGGAATTGTGCTTCCTGTCATGACGGTGTTTCCGCCACAGGTAAACCGCCGACGCATATCACCACCACTGAAGTTTGCGAAGCATGCCATACCGTAAACTATTGGTCGCCTGTCATTGCGGTTGACCATGAGCACGTTCTGGGCTCCTGCTTTGATTGCCACAATAATACAGTTGCGCCTGGCAAAACCCCCTCGCATATTCCCACCACGGATGTTTGTGAAGCATGCCACCTGGCGACAGGTGATGCTTCCTGGCCACGTTTTACGGTGGATCATGACCATGTGCTGGGCGCTTGTTCTTTCTGTCATCAATTGCCGAATGGCCACATTCCTGTGACTCAGGAATGTAATGCTTGTCATCAGGTGCCACCTGCGCCATGGACTGATGTAACGGCTTTTAATCATGCTAACGTGCAAGGTCAATCTTGTATTCAGTCTGGTTGCCACGATGGCGTTTCATCTACCGGTAAACCTGCCGATGCTTTGCATGCCAATGTCAGCGATGATTGCGGTGCCTGCCATTCTGCGGGTGGTGCATTTAGGCCAGCATTGCGAGTGGATCATACTCAGGTGATTGGCGCCTGTACCACGTGTCATGATGGTACGATCGCTACAGGCAAAGGTCCGAATCATATTGTTACAAATGAAGATTGTTCCGCGTGTCATGTTCCAGGTGGTCTCTGGAGCACAGCCGCATTTGATCATAGTACGGTTGCCGGACAGGCTTGTAACAGTGCAGGTTGTCATACCAAACCTACGGGTCACATCGAAACTACTGATGTGTGCGAGGCTTGTCATCGTCCCTGGCCAGATCTATGGACGAATGTTGCCGGTGTCGACCATGATCAAGTGCTGGGTGATTGCGGTACCTGTCACAATGGCGTGATCGCCACAGGTAAATCGGGTAACCATATCGATACTTCAAACCAGTGTGGCGCCTGTCACTCCACGGCGGTTTTTGCTCCGGTAAACCAGGTCGACCACAGCCAGGTCAATGGTACCTGCGCGACATGCCATAGTGAATCCACGGGGCATATCGCGACCACTGGCGCTTGCGAAGCTTGCCATTCCACGAATGCCTGGCGGCCGGTATCACAAGTGGATCACAACCAGATTACGAATGTCGGTCAATGCGGGAGTTGTCACAACAAACCGGGTGGGCATCCGCTGACTTCAGACAACTGCGGCGCTTGTCACCGGGATTTCACGAACTGGAGTCGGGTAAATATGACACATAACGAAGTGCCTGCAGGTAGTTGTTCAAGTTGTCACAACGGCGTGATTGCGGGAGGCAAGAACCGCGGCCATTGTCCCACTACCCAGGAATGTGATGTTTGCCATACCAGCACCAACGACTGGGAGCGCACGAGCCGTGGTTGTTAATTAAACCAGGATTTGCCCTATGCGGGCGTCAGCGTGGCTGGCGCTCCATTATTTGGTTTGAATAAGCGATTATACCGATGGGTTAGGTGTCAAGGAATGATTGCGCGCCGCAGTAATTTCTCCAGATTTCTAAGTTGAATCAGTTTAATACGTACGAAATCTGATAATACCATTGCGAGTCATTCCGAATTGTGAATAGCGCATAAATAGCTAGAGTTTCACTACCTATTTTAGGTATAGTGATTCTAATTACGTAAGTCGTGATAACGCTAATTTTAGTAATGAGTTTAATGTCTTAGCGGCGAGTTGTGAGTAGTTAAGAAGGTATAGTAGTAATCAATTCCATTGCAGGGATGTTGGGGTGAATTGGTTGAACACTCTGCAGTGCAAAACCAAGTGATGTTTGGTAATTGGGGGCGGAGCAACATGATGCTGCATGCAGCGCTTTGTTGTTTCCATGCTTGACGGTAACCACATTCTAAAAGCCTGTCCAGAGCTACTAAATCTTACATATATCCCTGAGCGAGCAACAACGGTTAATGCAAGCTTCGAGCTGATCAAGCGGTTTGGTGATTAACAACAAAAAAGATTTCAATCGAGTTAGAACTGATGTCCTTTAAAAGTTTAAGTTTAATCCTGGCAATCATTATCGGTGTGTATGTCTATTACAAATATGGACAGGAGCCGCCTGCACAGCTGGTGAGCGATTTTCACATTACTACTGACAAAGACGGTAACAATCTTGAGTTCGGCTTTGCCAACCCAGTTCGCTATCTTGAGCATTTTCCCGAAAATAACAGCGACGTGCTGCAAGTCAAACTTCGCGCGATCGGGTTCAGTGATTTCACGGAGAATTTTTCCTTGATGGACCAGTTTATTGCTGCGACGGAAAGTCAGGAAAAGCTGCTCGAAGATGTGCGCTATGAAGGTGACGTCCCTGGCGGACCATTTATCGTTGTGCGTTTTGCCAAGCCTATGAAATATCGAGTCACTGAGAGCAATGGTTTAAAAGGTTTAATAATAAGTTATAACCGCAACTAATAGTTTGTAATTGCATTAAGGTGCCATTAAGGCAGTATGTATCTAATGGTGCGTTTTGATTAGAATTTAGACAGATTAAATGTGTTGGTTTTTACAAAGAGCGTCTGAAAATTCAAATATCTATGAGAAGTAACAATAAATGTTGAGCCGTAGCTGGACAGGGGCAAAAAGCGTTACGATGGAGCGTAAAGAAGTTTTAAGTGGTGTATTGCTGCATCGCTTTGTCGTGCTCGCTTTTTGTATGCTGGTCTATCTAAGCTCCTCATCCTTAGTATTCGCGGCTGAGAACGTTTTAAAAGCTATCAAGACACAAAGCCTGGAAAATGGTGCTCGAGTTAATTTTGAGTTCGGGATTCCTCTACGCTATATCAAACATTTTCCCGCCACTTCAGGGGAGATCCTCCAAATCCAGTTATTGATGGAGAAGGACCAGGGTCGGGAAATTCACAAAGAAGTGAAGCAGGGGCCCGACCTTGCAGATCCCTCGGATGTCGATCCGCTATTGATATACGTCACGTACGAAGAGGGTGTTCCCGGTGGACCTTACTTAACTCTGCGTTTTGCTCGCCGCGTCAGTTTTGAATTGGATGCCGGCGATCGCACGGATGGATTGAGTGTTTTAATTCTTGACGATCAGGCGAAACCAAAGCCAGTTGTGACCGCAAAACCAGAAGCGGAAGAAGCGCCGGTCGCACCTGTCACCCCGCCCGTTACCCCGCCAGTTGCGCCATCCACGACAGCGCAGCCGGAAATCAGTATGCGGATGCTGGAAGAGGAAGTTTTCAAACAGGCCGAGAAAACTGAAGCGCAATTGGATGCTAAGCAACAGGGAGAAGAAGAAGTAAAACCCGCCACGGAGAAAGAACAACCCGATATTACCCGGCCATCGCGGGAGCCGCCGTCATCAACGGCAGTACCTGGTGTTGCGCAACGACCAGTCGCACCAGCCAATAAAGAAGCGGACGAATTAATGGCAAAGGCGCGCCAGGCGTTAACTTTCGGTGATAACGACGGAGCAATAGAACTGTTACGACGGGTGATTGCGATGCCTGAAAATGAACATACACAGGATGCGCGAGAGCTCGTGGGTCTGGCAATGGAGCGCAGCAATCAAATCCCCCGCGCCAAGTTTGAATATAAAAAATACCTGAAGATCTACGAAGAAGGGGAAGGACCGATTCGGGTTCGCCAAAAGGGGAAGGACCGATTCGGGTTCGCCAACGACTACAAGCATTACAGGCCCTTGATACGGAACGACCCAAAAAACTTCGTGAATCGAAAAGACGTACTGCGGAAACCTTCACAACCTTCGGTCGATTATCCCAGGCCTTTACCACCCGTTTCCAGCAGCGGGATCCCAAAAATGATGATGATCGGGTTGGCTCCGAAGATATTACGCTGACGCGTCGTATTGACTCCTATTTGTCATTACGCAGTCGTATGCGCACCGAGGATCGTAATATCCAGCTGGTATTTAACGGCAATCATATCTTCGACTTGATCAGCAGCGAGGATACTGAAAGCAGGGTGCAATCGTTTTATCTGGATTATGACGCATTTAAACAGGGCTATTACACAGTCATAGGCCGGCAGCGGGTAAGAAACAGCGGCGTGTTCGGTCGCTTTGATGGCATTATCGGTGGTTATGATTTTATGCCATGGTTCCGTGCCCACGCGTACGTGGGTAAACCTGTTGAACTGTTTGATACACGACCCATTGATAAAAACTTTTGGGGCCTTAAAGTGGATATTGGTCGCCGGAACGATCCCGTCAATATGAATCTCTACATGGTTAACCAGACTTCTGACGGTTATTCCGACCGGCAGGCAGTCGGCTACGGTGTACGCTATGCGGACCGGGAAACCACGGTGTTTGGCTTGCTGGATTATGATTTCCTGTTTGATGCGGTCAACCTGTTGAACTTGCGTTGGGGATGGAAGTACCTGGAAAATTCCAAGTTGAATGTTTCGTATAACTTCCGTCAATTGTTATATCTTACATCTGCGCTCAACAATCAGCCTATTGATACAACTCTTGATACGCTAATTGGCTATATAGGCGAAACAGAGGCTCGCCGGTTGGCGGAAGATCGCACCAATTCCACGTCAA
>Ga0111151_1064_pt1 | contig 13376 bp, 12 predicted proteins | sample DeeMarSeWOR28_12_FD_80257 | JGI IMG/M metagenome (GOLD analysis project Ga0111151, IMG submission 80257) | Gammaproteobacteria bacterium SG8_15 | reverse complement strand
ATAAAGGGAGGCTGGGAGGGATTTATCATTTTGTTGCTTAAACCGACCTGGATATTTGTCCCTCCCTTTCTTAAAGGGAGGTTAGGTGGGATTTATCATATTGGTGTTGATGGAAGCGGGACTGTGCACCGCGATTCGCCATTTCTTCTACCCTGGCGAATTTAATCGCGCCCCGCAGGTGCGTTCCTACAAATTCTTTCATTCGCGCGCATGCTCGTTGCTACAGCCACAGCCTTCTAACTACTGTTTCAACCACCACTGCTTTAAAAAATTCCGGGTGAGTTCCTGCACCTTATCCTGATCAATCTCGTCTTTGCCGAACCATGCCGCGTCAAGCACATCGTCCCGGGCCTGCGGTTCACCGTTGATGTAGTCGGCCTGTAAATCAATAACAACGTAATGGTAGGATTGCTCACCACTTGCGGTATCGATGGTATCAAAAGCATATACCGGCTCTCCTGCCTTGATGGTGATTCCGGTTTCTTCAAGGATTTCCCGCTCAGCTGCCCGTTGCAGTGTTTCGCCATAACGAACCTTACCGCCGGGAATACACCACATGCCCTGAAACGGTGCTTTACCTCGTTTCACAAGCAACACACGCTGTTCGTGAATGACCACCGCGCCAACGCCGACCACAGGACATTTTTTCATGCGCGCTCCGTTTTCGGAAAACTTTTATGTTTATTTACCTGTCCAATCACAACGACTACCATGGGTGAATTTCGAATTTTGCATTATTTTACGGGTCAGGTTTTTTTCATGTCGCTTTATCGGTTCTTGTATCGCGTTTGTCGCCTTGGGATAAGCCAGTGGCCGCGATTACTGCTGGTCATGGTTTTGGTTAACCCTCCTATGATATTAGCCGAGAAGTCCCAGCATGAAACACTGGCGATCGACGACGAGACAGACGCTACTCTAACCATATTCCCCGCAAATGGCGACCAATTGCTGATCTGGATTCCCTCTTATGCCACGCCCGCCGAAACTGTTGAGGATATCGCAGACCAGTTACAACATTTAAAGGTTGAAGTCTGGTACGTGGATCTGCTGGAGGCGCGTTTTTTACCAAAGACCGGTAGCAGTGTATATAAAATCCCGGATAACGATATTGTTGTCCTGCTGCGCCATGCAGAAAAAGTCACTAACAAGAAAATTTACCTGTACGCAGAAAGCCGTGCCACCATTCCTGCGTTGCAGGGTTTGCGCTTGTGGCAACAATCGGCGGTCAATCACAGTCGTTTTGGCGGCTTGTTACTCAACAGCCCCTACTTTTATGTCGAAACTCCCGATCCTGGTCAGTTGGCTGACCTGATGCCTGTTGTCAACGCCACCAATTTACCTATTTACATCTTACAACCAGAGCAGTCGCCGCGATATTGGCAATTAAAGGATACCGTGCCCGCTTTGGAAAAGTCCGGTAGTGATGTTTTTGTCCATGTGTTGCGGAAATTGCGCGGTCGATTTCATTTCCGACCCGATGCCACAAATGCTGAAACGCGATTCACTCGCCAATTCGGTCATATCGTCTATCAGTCCATGCAATTACTCAATAGCGTAAATAATAAATCCCGTGTTGTAACAACCGGGGAGCTGGAAACTGTAACCGTTCGAGAAGGGAAAAAAGACCGTTATCTGCAAGCGTACCAGGGTGTTACAGAACCACCGCCGCTGCGGTTGCCAGCTATGGACGGCACCACTATTGATCTTAAGCAATTCGACAATCAGGTGGTATTAGTTAACTTCTGGGCGACATGGTGCCCACCGTGCGTGCACGAAATGCCTTCCATGCAACGCTTGAGTGAAAAATTAACGGGTGACCCCTTCGTGATACTGGGTGTCAACATCGCAGAAGACCATGCGACTGTGGAAAATTTCCTACAAAGTAAAATCAACGTGGATTTTCCCATTTTAATGGATACAGCTGGCAATTCGTTGCGTCAATGGAACGTCATGGCGTTTCCCACCAGCTTTGTTATCGATAAACAAGGCAAGATACGTTACGCACTGTTTGGCAGTATTGACTGGGATACCGCAGAAATTATTAACAAGATAGAAACATTAATTAAAGAAAAGTAACAACTTTGCATTAAATCAAAAAACTTGAAAGAAAATAGTTCGATTTTTTATAAAAGCTTGCTAAAATTTGTTAATTGAATGATAGTCATTGGAAACACATCGAATGAATTGCCAACATGAATACCCGATGTGATTTTCTAATCGAAGAGTTCTGTAACACACTACGCGATAGCCACACAAGATAGCAACACATCAAGTAGCTAAAAGCAGTCAAGCGAGAATTATACGAGGATTTTAAAGAATGGTGACCTGGGTTTTATATCTTTGTATTGGGCTCGTCATCGGCGGAATGGCAGGATTCTATTTCGCAAAAATGGACGACTTCTCGCGCAAGCAGAAAAAATCCATGGAAGAAAAATTACAAAAAACTGAACAGGAATTAATAGCCTACAAAGATCAAGTCACCGACCACTTCAAAGAAACCGCCACCCTGATCAACAGCATGACCGAAAGCTACCAGAAGGTGCATGAGCACCTGGCGCAGGGCGTGGTGCAACTATGTAACAATGCGATTGAAGTGGAAAAACTACAGGTTTCTCCCAATCAGCTACTGACCGAATCGAAGGATCAGTCAGTAACCGAAAAGGCAGAAAGTGAAGCACCCAAAACCAACATCAAGGAAGCAGTAACTAAAAACAAGGAAGATAGATCTGCAGATATAAAAGTCAGTGCGGCGAGCACGGCTGTGCAAGAAACGGCGGTTTCCGAAACGTCTGAAACCAAAGTTACTAAAACAGAGGGTGAAACGCCCTCTGCTGCGGCTGTGGCGTCGCCTGATTCTGCTCAAGGTGCATCAGAATCAGAGCCAGAACTGGAAAAGGCTCCCTCTGAACCTGTTCAGCCAGAACAGGCTCGTCCAGAAACGGATTTTCAGGAACATCCACCGGAAACGATGGCGGTCGCGGAAGAATCTGAGGAATCCCCTAAGGAATCTACTGAATCAGACAAATTGCACGTACCAGGCAGTCGCATGGTGCACTAAGCCCGGTTCGGCGCGTAAGCTGAACTGGAATAACCCATCCTGATATTAATTTCTTATCCATAGTTTTCTTACAAATCATTTCCTGAAAAATTATTTGTTGCCAAACAGAATTGGCGTCGTTAATCACTTTCCTGGTAGTTTTTCATCTGATCGATGAGTTCGTAGTGCATCCGGTGACGTGCTTCGTCAGGATCTAGCGTAACTGGCACCTCGCGAATTTGCGCCAGATAAGGCTGTGGCATACGGTGATATTCTGCTCCCAACAATACGATATTCTTGTACCAACAATAAGGGACCAGCTCATCATCTATATGGCTGTCTTCTGCGATATAAACGAAACAGTCATGCGGTTGCCCGGCATAGTCCACACGCATGGTGTCACAGCGGTATCCCGGACCTTCACAACGATCCAGCAGTGGCTTTTCGCTGGCTTGCATGGCGTAGATTGCACCTATCACGGTGTCAGTATCATGCCCTGTCTGATACATGTTGCATTTCCCAGATCCATCCGGCTCATGGCGTTTATGAAACCGCAAGTCGTATCCGGAAAGTGTCGTCAGACCAAGGAATCGCGCCGATGGTACACGCACCGTCAAGCGCAATGGATGCAGGTTGGAACCGTAGGCGAGATAATAAAGCATATTCATAACGATATTGGTGCAATTTTAGATCGGTTCATTGAGGTTTTCATTCAAGGTTAGCGAATAACCGGATAGTCTTCCCTGCAATCGCTGTTTAAAAGCGGTCTGAAGATCCTTGACCAGTTGCACGCTATAGGACAACTGCTCTGCCAGTTTCTCCGGATCGCTCCACGTGGGGTAAACTGCAATCACTTCCAGTCGTTTATCGTTTTTATTGCTGAAAAGGATTGACCACGATTCCAGCAGCGCCGGAAATCGTAACGAGTGTTGCCGGGAAAATTTGTAGTCCACTAATATATCATACTTGTCGATCGTTAATAGCCGGGCGCTGGCGACACCATGCTCAACCAGTATTCTGTCGATTGATCCCAGAACCTGCTGTTGATCCGAAACCGACACAGGCCACGTACCGTGGCGGTTATAGAAATCAGACAGCGGCTGTTGAATTTTACTGGCGGAAAAGTGAATGGCATCAGCTACGAAGTCGAGATTTTCTTCCAACGCTTCCTGCTGCTTGCGGGTAAGACCTGTGGAGTTACAGCCATGAATAATGACAAGAATAGTCGCCAATAAAAACCATGGCAGTTGGCGAAAATAAAACAGTCTATTGTGAAGCATTATTTAAAATCTGCAGCTACATCTTGTGCGTATGCTGCACAGTTTACCTGTGTGATTATTGTGGGTAAACATCGACTGACGAGTAGATTCAACAAGTTAAGCTAAATTTAAGCAACCCTGGCCATTTTTCTGCAAAATCTGGCCGGAAATCCATGACTTGCAGACCAGCGCACACTAAAATCGTCAATGCTTGTGATCTTATGCCGAAATACCTGTTAGTTGCTAGACAGCACGCACACGAAGTCACTCTCCAGGCCACGCCCAATAATTGCCGTGGTTGAAATTGAAAAGACGCGCTGATATTGAATTATGTTCAGGTTCTGGAAAAAGAAAGACAAAAAACCCCCGAAGCTATTTACCGTCAAACGCATGAAGCTGACCGCCAAATGGGGTGGCCGTGCGCTGTTGGCGATGCTGTTTGTGGAAATTGGCTTTATCTGGGGTCTGATGCCGGACTGGGATGAGTTTTCCTATGGCCCAATTCCAAAATCGCGCGCCATCAAGAATTATGAATACCTGCAAAAGATCGATCCGCTTACGCCGCCACTGCATTGGAAACCAGTGGATCTGGAATTCCTGCCCCGCCATTTGTCACGCGCCGTAATCGTTGCAGAAGATGCACGATTTTATCAGCACAAAGGGCTGGATCAGGAGGCGATTGAAAAAGCCATCGAATATAATCTGTCACAGGGACGCATCGTCTACGGCGCCAGCACGATTTCTCAGCAAACCATCAAGAACCTGTTTTTGTCGCACTCCAGAAATCCGCTGCGTAAACTGCACGAAGTAATACTGACATACATGATGGAACGCAATGTTGGCAAAAAACGTATCCTGGAGATTTATTTGAACATTGCGGAATTTGGCAAGGGAATCTATGGTGTGGAAGCGGCGGCACGACATTATTTTGGGAAGGCTGCCCGACATCTGTCCGTGTACGAAGCGGTTGAGCTGGCCGCAACGCTGCCCGCCCCTGTTAACCATAATCCGCAAACCCGCACCGATTTCTTTCAGAAACGCGTTAACAAGATTTCACGGCATATGGGGATATGAACAATCTTTAGCGCCCATGTCTCCACTCCCACAACAGCGTTTAGTACTCTTCCTACCTCGTAGGAGCTAGGCTGCGCACCGCGATTAACTGCTACCGACCTCTGCGAAACAGGACAAATGACAAATCATCCGGCTTACTGGGGTAACCGGGATCTTCATGCCGCATACGTTTATCGCAGAGTGTTGCCAATTGCAGGCTGACTTTATTGAGGGGATTTTTGCGGATAATTTCCACGATCTCGTTCAATTGCAGGTTATCAAACAAACCATCACTGGCGACGAGCACGGTATCATAGCGCGCCAGGTCAATGGCGGGCCCAATTTCAATGCGCATTTCCTGAAAGCCCACATAGTTGGAAATTTCATGGCGATCATCATGGTGCAAAGCTTCATTTTCGTCGAGATATCCCGATTCCACCGCATAACCCACCGGTGAATGCGAAATCGTTTGCAGTTTGATTTTACCGCGTTGCCCGACCACGAGAATCATGGAATCGCCAACATGGTAGGGCCGCAAGGTATTGTTAAAAATCTCTACCGCAGCGACGGTCGAACCGGCACCGACACCCAGGGAAATAATTCGATTGTTGGCCTCATCAATGCCATTAAGCATGTGTTCACGATAACCAAATTCCGACGCATTGGCTTTGCTGAAGGATTCATGCAGGGTTTCGATCACCATGCGCGATGCCTGTGCGCCACAGGGCATACCACCCATGCCGTCCGCAATCACTAATGCACAATCGCTTTCCCCAAGACTAAAGACGCCCGCCGAATCTTCGTTTTCCGTTTCTTTGAATGGGGAGCGTCGGGTGCACACAACGATTTTACCTGCGCCAATGGCAAACGTCTCGCCGGCACTATCCATATCAACATTGGCATAGATAACCTCATGGAGCCTGGCGTCTTTGGCGGAAATGGCTTTGACTTTTTGCATTATTGCCATTGCATGGTCTCGATATATTCGCGCAACTGTCCTGCGGTTTTGAATTTCTTCAGGATGAGCGTGTTCTTCAAACCACAGATAATGGCTTTCACCTCTTCCGGCTGTTTCGCATAATATTTTTGTCCGCCCAGCGCATCGTAAAACACTCGGATCAGGCTACACACATCGTGACGAATATTTTCATACTTGGCCGATTTCCAGTAATACATGTCGATGAGTTTCAAATCGTAACTCAGGCCAAAACGACTAATGATGATGTTGTCTGTATGCAGGTCGCCATGATATTCACGCATATGGTGAATCGTCTCGATGCCCTGTGCCAAAGCATGCAGCAAATGCAATGCCTGGAATGCCTGCAGACGTTTGCCGGGCTGTCGGTTGATAAACGAACTTAGCAATTCGCCTTCAATGTAATCGGACACCAGGAACGTGATGGGTACGCCGCGATATAAAATCGTATCCTGGGCGAAATACTGGATCAGGATCGGACAATGCCGCAGTTTATGGAGCTTCTGCGCGTAAAATTTGAACGCCTTGTTGTTGGGGTTGCGTTGCGGATAAAAAAACTTGGCCGCCCGCTCAATCTGCGTAAGCTGTTCACGCACCAGATACACTTCACCCTCCCAGCCCTGGCCAAGCTTGCTCACGACTTCGTACTTTTTAGCGAGCAGGCGTCCCGGCTGGAAATCAAACGCATCCACAACCAACTTTTTGGTTTTTTTGGTCATCAGTTTGCTTTATTTAAATTCGATAATAATATTAAGCACTTAAGCATGAATAAGCTATGACAAGTATAGCCAATTTGCTGAAATAACAAGAAAAAATTATTGGAGTTTGGCAGGAAATCGAGCAAATCAACGCTTGGGGTGGTAGACAGAGCACTTCAGGCGGTACTTCATTGAAATTGGAGTTTTCAATCGCGGCCCATAGGTCCGCTCCTACAAAAACCCAATCATCTAGCCCGGACTCTGTAGGAGCGGGGCTGCGTACCGCGCATCACCTATGAACGAGACTTAAACGTAACGGCGTCGGCCGTAGGTAAGCAGCATCAACAGCAATAAACCCCAGCCGCTGACACCGCCGCCTCCACTGTCTCCGCCGCTGTTGACTGTGGCTGTGGCAACGCGCTCTACACTAAACCAGCTCTCATGACCGCTGGTTTGTTTTTCGTTGATAAGTGTCGCAGGATCATCGGTACATTCTGTGACGAGCTCACGCCGGTAATGGTATGACTCAGCACTTGTCCAACGTCCTGGGAGTTTTCATAACCGGGCGCGCTACTGGTACCCCAGTACACAACAAAGCCGGCGAGATCTGATTCCGGAGGCGCGCTCCAGCTGAGATTCACGTTACTGCCGCTGCGGGTCATGGTTAAATTGCTGGGTGGTGAAACAGGAACCGGATCAGTAAACATGGAAGTAGCCGGTGCGTCATATGCCACATCTCCATCAATATTAAACGCCAATATTGTCTGATCGGTGGTTCCTAACCAGTTATTGTTACCCGACATTGTACCCTGCGCATAATTGGCCAGATAAAATCCGAGTCCATTATTGATAATATTGTTACCCGTAATGCTCGGCAAGACAGTGGCCGTATTGACGATGGTGTTATCCACCGAGCTATTCTGACTGACGTTATTATTATTAAAACTCAATTGCGCGGTACCGACGTTAGGATCACCAAATGCGATAATACTGTCCGATTGATTCCTGACGATACTATTCTGCGCTATTGTTCCGCCTGCATTAATCTCGATAGCGGCGATATTTCCATCAGGCACATTATCAGCAATCATATTGTTGGTGATAGTAATAGCATCTTTTTCGATGAATATAGCACCACCGCGACCGCCGGTGTTGTTACCAAATATCGCGTTGTTAGTAATAGTGATACTAGTAGCACTTGTGGAATTCACATAAATTCCGCCACCGTCTGAACCAGCGTCATTATTTTTAATGGCGTTACCGTCGACCTGCACGACTGAGTTTCCAGCAATATAAAGTCCCCCGCCAAAATTTTCTGTCGTGAGGTTGTCATCAATAATATTCCCAAGAATAGTGGCATTGGCATCTTCCATCGCAATACCACCGCCGCTATTATCCGCAATATTTCCCGCAATTGTATTGCCCTGCACCGTGTAGTTGGTTTCGACACCAGCAAGATCAAATAAAAACATTCCCCCGCCCAGTTGTGGCGTAATATTTCCCGCTATCGTATTACCAACTAAAGTCGCCGTAGTCACTCTCTCGATATGAACACCACCAGCATGATTGGGAGAACTCGTTGAGTTATTAGTTACATTTGTATTCCTGATTTCGATAATCGTTCCGGTACTACTTAAACTATCGACCACGGTAATCCCACCGGCTTTGTTGGCACTGGTATCATGACAATTTACAATGGTAGAGTTTTCGATTTTCAGGTATCCAGCCGCATTCAATACATAAATACCAGACGCTGCACAGTCTGAAATATGCACCTGATTAATATAAGGGCGGCCACCATTGAGATAGAGAACACCATTGGCAGGTGCCGACGGGAAGTCAGGCGGTCGTGATAGTGTAGGCCCACCACCGGTTTCAAGGTTCACGTATTCTAAAATAGATCCGCTCTGATAGACATTATTGTTGAACACGGCGGCCGTTGCATTGTTACTGGCAAATTCAATCGAAACCCAACGACCAGTCGCCTGCCGGGGCCTGACAGTGATGGGGTTATCAGCAGTGCCTCTCGCTATCAGGGTACCTAAAACTTTTAATGAAATGGGACCGTCGATCTCGACAATTACGCCGGGCTCTATTGTAAGCGTCACTGCAGAACCGATTTGAAGTTCTGTCAGCGGATTTAGAGCCATGGGATCGGGTGTTATGATCCAGGGATTACCACTGGCCGTCCAGGTTGTATCTTGAGTGATATTTGCGGTAACGACATCGGCCATAACCTGCGCGGAACCGCACAAGGCGCCAATTATAAAGATAACAAAGATAACGATTGCTGGGAGACGACGCGAAGAGTTAAACAACATGCTGAAGAATTTCCTGAATGAAACCTGTATTTATAGTCAGTAATATGAATCTACCTGGATCTGGAGGTATGAATCACTTTCCTTGTTGAGTTCCTGTTTGTGGTATTTCTGGTTAGTAACGGGGGATTGTTGCTAGCCAGGCAGTGATTGGTCGATTGAAGTACGTACGTATAGAGTAAAACAAACTGTACGATGTGGCTACCACGAATTCCATTACACATTGTGAATTCTAATATATCAAATCAATAAATCACGGCCCTGTTATATCATCCAACCTGTGGTAACTTACGGTCAGGGCGAAAAATAATGCACCGAGCCCATCACATTTTACTAACAATCCTCTATAGTTAGCACAATTCGCAAATATTGACCGTATAATACACATATATTTTATATTTATATTAATCATATAGTTATAGCGCTTTATTGAAGTTCATTCATGACTGTTTCTGCCGATGACAAATGGAACCCAGAGTTCCTGATAACCCACCCGTTGTTCTGGCCGTTACGGCCCTTGGCGCAATCCTTTGTGCAGTTGCACGACTACCAGCGGTATCTGGAAGCGGGGGTTGGTGAAATCGTCTCGGGAAACAAAAAACCACTGCGTTTTGTGCCGCAGGGTGGTAAACCTCAATGCGTCGAAGAAGGTTACGAACCGCGCATTTTCCTGGAGGGTGAAATCCAGACCCGCCTGCGCAACTGGCATGACTTTTTTCAGGTGATGGTATGGCGCCTGTTCCCGAAAACCAAAACGGTCATCAACGAACAGCATTATCACGCCATCAAGCAGCGCCTGGAAAACGAACCACACAACCATCAACGCAGCCCTCTGGAAAACGCCCTCACCCAGTTCGATGAATGCGGTGCGGTAATTGTCTCATCAGATCCGGAGCTTCTGGATCTTATAAAACACTTTCAATGGAAAACCCTGTTTTGGCAACGTCGGGATTCACTTCAGCAGCATCTTAAATGTATTGTGTTTGGCCATGCGGTGTATGAGAAAGCTTTGAACCCTTATGTCGGTATGACGACGCATAGCGTGTTATTGCCGGTACCGGCGCACCTGTTGGCCCAATCAACAGCGACACTGCTGGCTGCGGTTGATGATCTCCTGTCAGAACTGTTTATTGCCAACGCCATTACAGCACCGGCTGATTTTTCTCCGTTTCCGCTGCTCGGTATGCCTGGCTGGGATCCAGATAATGAACAGGAAGCGTACTATGATGATACGCGCTATTTCCGATCCGGCCGGCAATACAAAACCTAGTTCACTGTTTTCGCGATTCAGTCTCTGCCCCGAAACATTCTGTGATTGCATTCACAGCACCCGGGCTCATTTATTCTTTTAATTACCGATATACAACAATACTTACTATCCTCCACGAGCAAAGGGACATCGGTGATGATACTTGAAAAACTTCGGTCGCTGCGTAGTGACCATATCTGGCATCAGATCTACGGCTTCGCACAACAATATCCCAACACCTACGCCGCACTTCAGGTATTGGCAGCTCTCGTGGGTTATGTCTACCTGCTATTGTTTCCCGTGTTGTTACTGGCGGGTATCTGGACGCTGGGCTCCTACGTCGTTCTGGAACAAGCAAGCGGAAATGCCATGCACTTTATTGGGTGGACACTAATTACTGGTATATCAGCGATGGTGACAATACAGCTGACGAAAATTAAATTCTTCTCCACTCCGGGTATCACACTGGATGCCCCCATGGCAAACAAGTTACACCTGTTGCTGGACAAGTTCGCTGACGAGACCACTATTCCGCGAATTGATCGCATCGTAGTAACTGAGCAGCTGTCCATTGATCTCGTCAAGACCCCCACCATGGCCATTCCCTTCTGGTCCAGCAACACCCTGGTTATCGGTTTGCCCTTAATGCAATGCCTGACGCCAGAATATTTTGAGTGCGCGGTGATACGCAAATTATTGCAGTACACAAAGCGTCGAAACTGCCTCATCAAATGGCTGCATCAATTGCGCAACGTCTGGTTGCTGTATATGAACGTATTATCCAAAAACATCACACTCGGCACTCTGCCACTGGCCATTTTTTTCAAACTTTATGCCCCACTGTATCGCGATCTGACTACTCCGGTTGCGCATCGCAACGAACTGGACGCTGACCTGGATACATTGCAGTTTGTTAACGATGAAGACCTGCTGCAAACGATCGAGGCGGTGATTGTGGCAAAAATCTATCTCGATCAGCAGTACTGGCCTAAGATTCGGAAGTCGCTTAAGGAAAACCAGGACATTGATATCCAGCCCTACTCCAAGCTGGAGGAAATGCTGAAACAGGGATTGACCACGAAAAACACCAAGCGTTGGCTTGATTCGGTTTTCGAAAGCGAGTCACATCGGCTGAAGGCAATTCCCAGCCTGCGTGCCCGCATGCATAACATTGGACGCGCCCGCATCCGCATTCCGGAAAGACTTCAGCAAACTGCAGCACAGGCCTACCTCGAGCATGATTATCTGAAGATTGTCGATAGCGTCAACCAGCTCTGGAAGCAACGCCATAGTCGGATACCAGGCCATCCTGTGTCAGCGACCCACTCGCTGATAGCCGCGCAACAATCCGGCGTAGCAACGCAATTTTCGTCCAAGGCTTATCAATAAATTTTGTTAGCGCTTACTCTCGGACAGGGAAGTCTATTTTTTTGTACCGTAATCGTTAACACACCATCCTTGTGATCAGTTTGCATTTTTTCCCCAACTACCGGTTCTGCTAGCGCAATCGTACATTTTAATTGCCCACAGAAGCACTCACCATGCAACGGTAAGCTATCGCTCATAGCTGACTTCTGTAAACACAAAAAATAGAATTCCTGATTGTGACGCAGGTCACAGCATCGACACTATTGAACGTGTGGATTCTTAGGGACAATACTTGAAAAGTTAGAATCTCACACTGCGAACATTGTCTATTTTTGATAGAAGCGTCTATCCTTGTCTTAGCGTCTGCAAAAGCAGCCGGCCTGCGCTTTGCACCTACTGCACCGTCAATCAAACAATAAGGAAACCACATGCTAAAGTTCTTGCCCAGTCCAGATATCCTGCTACTGCTTATTCTTTCCATTAGTATGCTGAGCGCGTGTGAGCGTGAGCAGTCAACATCCGCGCCGCCGTCTGCACTAGAAACTCCAGCAGTAGAACCGCAACAGGCTCCGGCAGACACCGCGCAACCGGCGGCAGCGCCCGAAAGCATGCCCCAGAAACAGGCAACCGCATCGCCACCAGCGGCGACAAAAACAGTACCCACAGAGGATACCGCACCGGCAGCCGCTGAATCTACTGAGACAGCACCCAGCGCAAGTTCAGCAAGTGTTGCTGACGTCACGGCTCCTAATGCGGAGTCGATGACGTTAGCTCGGAAAAGCGGTTGCCTTGCCTGTCATGCCATCGACAAAAAAGTGGTCGGTCCTGCATGGCAGGATGTTGCCACGCGCTATGCTAACAACGCCGATGCCCGTGCGCAGTTAATTGAAAAAGTGTCCAAAGGTGGCAAGGGCAACTGGACAGATATCGTGGGCACCGCGGCTATGCCGCCCTACTATCCTCGCGTCAGCAAGGAGAACATCGAAAAGCTGGTTGATTTTGTCCTGTCGTTGGCAGAGAAGTAACGAATCTATAATGAAAATGGTGAGAACGCTTTTGCTATAGCGCTGATCGCGCTCACTTGAATTTTCAGCTTCATTTCAGGTAACGCGCCTGAAATTCAGCTTGAATTCAGTTTCACGTTTTTCTTAAAAAAAATCGCCTTTTTACAGCATAAAATGCGACGGATACTAATGCCATCAACGTTAGTAGTTACAGAGATCACATTCTGTCAACGTTGATCAAATCCGTGAGGAGGCGTTATGAACAATCTAACTAAAACAACTCTTGCGATGGTGACTGCATTTGCCATGGCGTTTTCCGCAAACGTGGCTGCTGAACACAAGAGAAAATCACATCATGATAACAGCGACATTCATTACGCAAAGGTAGTACAGGTAGAACCCATTTACAGGACG
>Ga0111151_1021_pt1 | contig 13402 bp, 15 predicted proteins | sample DeeMarSeWOR28_12_FD_80257 | JGI IMG/M metagenome (GOLD analysis project Ga0111151, IMG submission 80257) | Gammaproteobacteria bacterium SG8_15 | reverse complement strand
ATACTCATGACAGATTATCAACGGTAAATGGCGGCGAAAAAGCAAAAAAAACGAGCGGCTAAGAAATTCTCCTGGGCTACGCTGCCGAAGGAGCAACTCCTCGACCTGCGTATCTGTGACCTCGGCCTGTTCCTCGAAAAAAGCCCTGTTATGGCGCGTATCAAACGCCTCTATAAAGAGTACGAAAAACAGCATCTGCAATTTCAGCCCCATTTCTGGCTTTCCGACGACTGGTTTTGCCCCGACCACATTCCCGGTGTTGCCATACCCTTTTTTCTAGCCCATCCCAAATTACAGAAACTGGAACGCAGCTTCATCATGGAAGTCGAAGGTGGCGACTACCACTCATGCATGAAACTGCTTCGGCACATGAATCTGCCCATGCTCTTGCCAATGCGTACAAACTGGTGGAACGTAAGGACTGGCGCAAAATATTTGGTAATCCTAATTCCGCATATCATGACTCTTACTTACCAAAACCTTATAGTAAACGTTCCGGTTGGTATGCGCAAAGTCATCCCCACGAAGACTGGGCTGAAACCTTCGCGGTCTGGCTGAACCCCGCGTCTGACTGGCGTCACCGTTATGCCGACTGGCCAGCCTTGAAAAAGCTGAAGTATGTCGACAATCTGATGAACGAACTTCGTGAAAAACGTCCGCGCATTCGCAATAAAAAAATCGATCATCCTGTTGACAAGATCCGCACCACATTACGCGAATACTACGACGATAAAATGCAACGCTATGGTATCGACCATGCGGTATTTTTTGACGTTGACCTGCGGCGCCTGTTTGCAACTCACGAAGAAGCACCCAAGTCCGGTAAAGCGTCTGATTACATTCGCAGTATCCAGAATCCGGTTATGGAAATCGTGCAGCGGTGGACTGGTGAATACAAGTACCGAATTAATGAAGTGCTGCAGGATATGATCAGCCGCTGTGATGAACTGGATTTACGGATTAATAAAGCTCATAAATTCATGTTCTCGGAAATCACTTCCTGCTTAACTATGCTGGTGATGAACAAGCTACATAGTGGAGGTTTTAATATATCACGATGAAAAAACTCCGCGTCATGATGCTTACCCATGCGTACATGATCCCTCCGGATGATGTTAAGAACCGCGATGATCCACGTATCGAATCATTTCGTACGGAATTTGATATCAGGGAAGCCCTGCTCACACTTGGTCATGACTTTATAATAGTTGGCTTAAGTGATGACATCACCCCGGTGAGAAAAGCCATTGAAGAATGGAAACCGGATATTGTTTTCAACCTCATGGAAGCGTTCGCGGAAAACGGCGCACTGGCCTACTATGTTGTCAGTTACCTCGAAATGCTCGGGATTTATCCAAGCAACTACTCACCTACCATCGTATCAGGGTGCCAAATTTCTACACCCTAACGAGAGGTAAAAAAATCAGCCTTAATCTAATCGCAAAATTTCCTTACCCCATGATTGTAAAATCAACTGTCGAACAGGGCTCAGTCGGTATTTCGCAAGCATCACTGGTTTTTACACCGGAAGAACTACGGCAGCGCGCCGAACACGTGTTTAGTACGCTGGATGGCGATGCCATTGCCGAACAGTACATCGAAGGCAGAGAACTCTATGTAACGGTGATGGGTAATAAACGCTTACAGGTGTTTCCGGTTCGGGAACTGGTATTTGATAATATTGACGACACGATGCATCGTATCGCAACCTATAATGTAAAGTGGAATGAAAAATACCGCGACCGCTGGGGAATCGGCTATCAATTTGCCCGCAATCTACCGGCGAAAGTTTACGAAACTATCCCAAAGCTGGCAAAGCGCATTTATCGCATTCTGGATATTTCAAGTTATGCACGCCTGGACCTGCGCCTAACAGAAGATGGCAAAATCTATGTACTGGAAGCAAACCCTAATGCTGCAATATCCAGAGATGATGATGTGGCCTGGTCGGCAGAAAAAGCTGGCTTAAGTTATGAAAAGCTTATTCAAAAAATTCTGAATATGGGACTCAATCCTCAGCGTTAATCCGCGTCAGCAGGTTATTTTAGTATTTGCCAGTCACGGGGCGCGTTCACATCACATTTCACGCATTCCAGCAGATCACCTAAATGTTGTTGGCGAGACTGGAAATTAACTACCCAGGCTCGGTTTTGCCAGGGAGGATTATGTCTGACATGCTGGTTATGACCACAAGCCAGGCGCGCTACCCAATCACCCTCTTCGTCCTGATGAAAACCGACGATTGCTTGCTTCATGGCAATGTTATCGACGATTACGCAAGGTTGGGAAACGGGCATGCCGCAGACATGCCCGTCAGTTATTAAATGCCTAATTTATTTTTGATCGCGTTTACTACAGCTTCGCTGGACGTGGCATCGATGGTGATCAGCAAACCTTCCTTATCATAAAAACCTATCAACGGAGCAGTTTTCTCGTTGTAGGTTTCCAGACGATGACTGATCGCTGCCTCGGTTTCATCTTCACGCTGAATCACCGGGCTTCCGCATTTGTCACAAACACCTTCCTGCTTGGGAGGGTTGCTTTTCACGTTATAAATCGCCTGACAATCTGCATTGGAACAGGTACGGCGCGTCGTCAGTCTGTCCAGAATGACGTCACGGGGCACGTCAATATTCACAGCCATGTCCAGCTTGATATTGAGTTTGGCCAGCAAATCTTTCAATGCTTCCGCCTGGGGAATGGTGCGGGGAAAACCATCCAGCAAAAAACCTTTTTCACAATCAGGTTCCTGCAGACGCTTTTCCATAATGCCCATAATTAACTCGTCAGGTACCAGGTCTCCGCGTTTCATATAGGCTTCGGCCTGCTTGCCCAGTTCAGTTTGAGCCTGCACCGCGCCGCGTAATATATCCCCTGTGGAAATCTGTACTGAGCCGTCCAGTTCAGTCAACATCTTGGCTGCTGTGCCCTTGCCGGCTCCAGGCGCACCTAGAAGAATTAACTTCATGTATCCATCCCCTCTGGTTGTGGTGAGTGATTGTTTGTGTCGCTACATGGGTAGCATATTGGAATTCGACAGCATTGTGCCACTTGCACCGACGTGACAGCAAATAAAATGTGTTTGAGCATGGAGAGAAAAAATCAATCTAAGGCAAGATAATCACTCGTTACTTACGCAAGCAATGATTTGTATATATCTTCCCCAATATGACGAGTTTATCTAGTCGCTGCGACTGGTAATTTCAATAAGATGATAACCAAACTGCGTTTGCACCGGACCGTGTACCTTGCCGGTTTCGGCGCTGAAGACTACCTTGTCAAATTCCGCGACCATTTGACCAGGATAGAATTCTCCAAGATCACCGCCCCGTTCGCCTGAAGGACATAGAGAGTGCTGTTGGGCCATGGCGGAAAAATCCGCCCCGTTTTCAATCTCCGATTTGATAGCCTCACATAGCGACTGACTTTCCACCAGGATATGTCGTGCTGTTGCTTTTCTCATAACAGTTCCTTTTTTGCAGAAGGTGACAAAATACTAATAACAAATAGTGGATGCATCTTTGAAGGGATCAAATTGCCGGAAATATTACCGGGGAGCTTATGCCGAAACTTGTTGCTGGGCCGCGTAGACACGCCGGCAGGTTTGACGGATAATGTCCAATAACACATTCCAGTCGACAGGTTTATTAAGATATGCCGAAGCACCCAGTTGCATACAGGTATCTCTTTCCCCGGCAATGGTTAAGACAATGATAGGGATTTGCGCAAACTCCGATGTTTTCTTCATTTCCTTGATGAAAGAAATCCCATCCTTGATCGGCATCATGATGTCAGTAATGATGATATCTGGTTTAAGTTTTTTAGCCATTTCGATACCTTCATCGGCGCTGGCTGCAGTATGGATATAAAATCCTTTGCGCGACAGAAAACGTTCCATTAAATCACGCACTTCCGCGTCGTCATCAACAGACAGAATCGTGGTGATTTTTTCACGCCGTTTGTAAACGTCTTCACCGACTTCACCAAACCGAACCTTTGCGGGATCCACCTTGGGACCGATCTCCAGAATTTCCGCTACATGATGCTGGGCCTTTATCAGAGTATGGGCAGGCAGACGCACGATAAAGGAGGAACCGACACCCGGCCGGCTCTCAACCGAAATTATACCCCCAAGCAATTCACACAACCCTTTGCAGATTGCTAACCCTAAGCCGGTGCCGCCAAACTGCCGCGTAGTGGAACTGTCAGCCTGCGAGAAACTTTTGAAGATTTTATCAAGCTGCTCGGACTCCATACCAATTCCGGTGTCCGATACGACGATTTTCAACCATGACTCTTCGCCATAATTATTATGTGATACAGACACCATAATTTTACCGTCTTTGGTAAATTTGTTGGCGTTGTTGATCAGGTTATAAAGTATTTGACGAAACTTCGTGGTATCCGTGGTGAAAGATTCCGGTTCGGACTCGAAGCTGACGATAATTTCATTGTTGTTGATCTCAGCCAGTTTGGCAGTGCTATTGGTGACTTCATTGATGACTTCAGCAATATTCACTTGCTCGAAATAGGTCTCCATTTTGCCGGATTCAATTTTCGATATATCAAGGATATCGTCAATAATACTGAGCAGGTGATTACCAGCGACATAGATTTTCCCCAGGTCCTGACTAATTTGATCATTCTCCATATGATCTTCACGCATTATCTCAGAGTAGCCGAGAATTGCATTGAGTGGCGTCCGTAATTCATGGCTCATATTCGCCAGAAATATACTTTTTGCTTCGTTTGCCTTTACTGCGTCATTTTTTGCGTTTGTGAGCTCCCGGGTGCGTTCGCTGACCAGCTCTTCAAGATGTAGTTTATGTTTTTCCAGTTCCTCCACCGTGCTATTCAATGCGTCGGTGCGTTCCCTGACCCGTTCTTCCAGCTGATGGTTTTGATCTTCAATTTGCGTCAAATAGACTTTCAGATCCCTTGCCTGACGATTTATCAAACCATCGGCTTTTTTGGACACTAAAAATAACATCACGTACAAAATGGAAAGCGTGGCAAAGATGCCCAAAAACGCCAACACCTGGTTACGTTCCATATGTGCATAATGCTCAGTAACATCATAGTAAACTTCGAATACACCACGCACATTACTGCTATTGGGCTCGTAAATTGGCAAATAACTGGATGCGATGCGGCGGTTTATCATTTCACCCTGGATAGAATTGAACTTATCACGCAGCGTAATTTTGGTGATGATTTCCCCCGTCTTCGCGGAAATATGGCCAGGATAATCGGCAGGTTTTTGCATACCTAGCTCGGTTTTGTCGGTAGAAAAAACTGTTTTACCATTCAGATCAAATATCTTGATTTTCAGAATGGGTAGTCCAGTAATACTTTTCAATGTGTTGATATGTGTTTTTCGAAAAACCTCATGCTTCACCAACTCATGAACGTCCATAGTCGAGGCCTGTTCGATGAATGGCTCAAAATCGGGCCAGATGTTATTCACCAAAGCACGGGTTATCGCAATATTTTGCTGTTCTCCCCCGTCAATCAGATCCTGCATGGAGGCCGAACGAAAGAAGTACATAAATACCATCGCGGCTATGACGATTCCAATCAGTGAAGCTACGGAAAAGTAACGTTGCACTGAAAATTCGGGGCGATGCAGAGAGTTGTCAGATTTATGATTTACCATTAATTATGTCGCCGATATCGCGCCAATTCGCTTAGTGTCTCAAGGTTTTATCGGCTTTGCCGGCAATCTCTTAATTGGATTTTACGAATCAAAATAACTAATTACATTAATGCTTTGCCTTAATTTTGGGAGGATTAGTCAGTCAACGCGAGCATATTCTATACAAGATAACAGAATAGCTTTATAAACAGTTAGTTAAGCTACTACCAAAGCTGAAGAACAAAACTTCTTCGATATTGCCGATGAATTTCGGCAAGACTTATTTACCCCTGCGCGGAAATTACACAGCAACTGACCAGGACCACAAATATGTTAGACAGCACAGCAGTGAACTACATAAAATCATCCAGACGTTGTCCATCAAACGGATGAAACATTCGAGGTAGTCCCATGAGCAAGTATATAGCACTCTGCCTATTATCTGGTTTCCTGTTTGCATGCGCCGGCACGCCTTACATACCGGGCCCTATGGCATACGAGGTGGTAAAGCCGGGATCTAAACTAAAACTGAGTCAGCCGCTCACTATTCAACCCTACAAAGCTGGCGTTCGCATCCAGTTCGGCAAGGCGGTCAACCGCGACAGTGAAATCAATAGCTGGCGTGCCAACTGCCGATTCGAAGTGTATAAGCCGTTACCCACAGCGCAAATCATTCAGCCAGAGGAATTCACCATTACGCGTGTCAGCACTTATGAACTATTAGTTGCCGCCGAACACATTAAACTGGCTGCGCTCAGTCTCAGTGTTGGTATGTCTGATGGAGGCCCAAATGCAGAGGAAATGACGACCACATTCCATCTGCAATCACCAACACAACCTGAGGTAAAGCAGCTATATTGCCAGCATTATGAAAAAGTGGACGATTCCCGACATTTAATGCTGGACGAAATACAACAAACCGTGGGAAACATTTTTGAGTTTCAGTTAGCGCCGTAGTCGTTCACACATGACGAAGTTGATTGCAAAAAAAAGGGGCATTCGCCCCTTTTTTTATAACCATTGCCAGCCAGATTGCGCTGTCAATCAGTCAATACTAGCGCTTTTTAGCCTTTTTCTTTTTCGTTGTGGATTTCTTGCTGGCTGCTTTCTTTTTAGTAGCCGTTTTCTTTGCCGCTTTCTTTTTAGTTGCGGTCTTCTTCGCCGCCTTCTTTTTAGTCGCTTTTTTCTTGGTCGCTTTCTTCTTGGCAGGTGCTTTTTTCACAGCTTTCTTTTTGGGAGCTTTCTTCTTTGCAGTTTTCTTCTTAGTCGGTTTTTTCTTGGCAGGCTTTTTCGCGGCGGCCTTTTTCTGCGTGGATTTCTTCTTGGTCGTCGATTTTTTCGCGGCGCCTGTTGCTTTCGCTGCTGCAGGCTTTTTGGGTTTGGTTTTCTTGATTGCATCAATCAGTGATTTGATGCGCTTGATACGATCCTCCATCGCACTAATGGCTTCCTGCGCGAAGTCCACATCACCCTGTCCTTCATCCAGCTTAACATTGGACTGACTCACCAACGGTGTGTCCAGACTGGAATGACCATTGGATGCCTGGCGCGCCTTGTCACGGGCTTCCAGTTCAATTTCCCACAACTGGTTATCCATCTCAAAACCAGCCCAGCCACCAAAAGAACCGGGTTTAGTGGAACGTCCTCCGCTCTTGACAAACTTGTTCCAGACATCGATTCCCGACTTGATATCGTTGATTACACCATTGAGCATGTCGATCGCATTATTGCGAGCCTTTTGATTGGTTTCTTGAGTTGCCAGTAGATGTACGCCTTTTTCAAGCCCGTGCATAGTGAACCCCTCTCGGTTTGAATGTTGTGTTATGAATTCGGAAGCACAATGTCAATCTGCTGATGTTGTGCGCTATGATATATATTTGCTAACCAAGTAACAACTATTGCGCCCATATTTTTAAAAAACATTAAATGACAATAGCCACCAGCCGCAAGCGGTAAACACGAAGGTGAGATTGTAATTTTCTACTGATTATTTTTTGACATGCCATGTTTTGAGATTAATACCATCGACCTGTTATATTGTGAATAGTATACGGTTGCGGGCAATACTGGAATGTGCCAATAAATACCTATCAAACGCCACATTTTTCATGCAAAAACACCCTCACAAAACGCGTTTCTTATGTGATGAGATGCTGAAAGGATTGGCACGCTGGTTGCGAGCGGCGGGCTACGATACTGAAATCTGCATGTCCGGCGTGCCGGACCGACTGGTGTTGCAACAAGCCGTCAACGAGGATCGCATACTCATTACCCGCGACCACAAGATGATGGAATTTCGAGACGCAGGCAACAGTGTGATCTGGCTCGAGTGCAACGATACAGAATCCTGCATCGCAGCGCTTGCTAGCAAGACCCTCATCAACTGGTTGCTCAATCCCTTCAGCCGATGTTTGCAATGCAACACACCGCTTATTGAAGCCAGTGCCGATAAAATGGAACGTGTACCCGATGAAAGCCGCAAACTGGCTCATCCATTGCGCTATTGTCCCGTCTGCGACAAAGTTTACTGGGAAGGCAGTCATGTGGAACGCATGCGCAGCAGGCTACGCGCCTGGGCCAACCAGCCAGCGAAAAGCTTAAGCAAATCCTGATGCCATGAAGCCAGCGCAGCGGAATACGGTTCATTGCTCTGGCGACCAGGCGAGACTGATATTATGAAGATAATCCCGGGACGGGATTGCGGCTAATGGCAACGCCAATGATATAGGCAAATACCACCAGCGCGGCGACCCAGGCGATAATTCTGGTTTGCCGGTTACGCCCGTGACGAATTGCCACCATACCTAAACCAATATATACCAGCAGCGCGATAACCTTGGCGGTCAACCAGCCGTCCGTAAACGGATACTGCTGAATTCCTATGCTTAATAAAATTGCGCTGATCAGCAAAAAGGTATCAATAATATGCGGCGCTGTCCGCACCCATCGCAGGGATAGCTTGCCTGAGTCCTGAATAAGCCACAGTCCCCGTAATACAAACAAGCTGCCACTGGCAATGATGCATATGACATGCATCCCTTTTATAACAGCGTAATTATTGATTATCCACTGCATAGTATTGCTAGTTATTTTTCTTCATTTTCTACGCGAATTTTTATTAGTTTACTGCCCAGGCTATATAACAACAGGTATTCATTACGGCCTACCGGAATGATTTGTTGTACCGGCAGATCATCCGGCAGGCGCGCTGCGAGATACTGGTTAACATATCGTCGTGTCGTAATAGGCTGAATCGCCTGGTCAGACACAAGATCAAGCCTGGCGCTGGTTAAGGTCAGATGATCACCTCGGGATAACAAAATCCCGCCGGCATCCGCTGCAGTTGCGCTGTATTCATCGTCAAATTGATCCGTATAGCTCTGGATTTTTCCGTCTGGTTTCACTAACCCGGCCCAGGCCCCTTTAGTTTTGCCCGCCAACAGGATGGACTCGCTATCAGTATCCATCGCGGTCTTCACCCACAATTTCGCCAATTCCGGTGGTTCTATGGATTGAAACCCTACCTCGCCACTATAGTCCAGCCCGATTAAGGCGGTTTTCGGTACAAAGGGTACTGCGAGCATCATCGCCTGCACCGCCGCATCCCGGGACTGGTTGGTTTGCACAATGACATAGCGTTTCGCTTTTCTGTTGTGCACTAAAAACATTTTGCCATAGAGCAAGGTATCACGGATCTTGTGCCACTGCACATCACCTGAGGCAGTATGCTCAATAACGTGCAACTTGAACTTGTCTTCTTCCTGGCTGATCGTTCGGGTGACGTACGTTAATACACAACCATTGTCCGGACTTGCCGCGACTCGCAAGGTATCAAGATTTGCGACCTGCTCCAGCGAGCCAGCGCCCTGCGCATTGATCGTTGAGGATGTAATTATATTGCGTTTAGCCCAGAGAATCTTGCCCTGCACATCGAGCTGTAACAGCACCGGGTCCAGACCCAATGAATCATCTGCGGGTTGTTCCCCGTATAAAACGCATAAACGCTGGTTATCACTCGCGGCAGAGGAATAAATCTCATGCACGTCAGGCAGGGCCGGATAAGTCTGTTGCCAAAGCACCTGTTCATTAGCCGCGACCCCCATCACATAAAGTTGCTTTCTTACCACCGGCGGAAGAAACGGTGACACTTCGGATCCTTCCGGTATTACCAACGGTGCTTCAACATACCTGGCACCGATTACCATCAACTGTCCGGCGGCATTATCAATGCTCATGATATCCAGCGTCTTGCCCTGCTGCTGGAGCACCTCCCAGAAATCGGCAGCGGCGAAAGCCGGGGATTGTGCACCAAAAACAATGAGGGCAAATAGCCTGGCGACTCTATGGCGTGACAGAAGATAGCAAATGCTTGGCAGTGGCATGGATGAGTTCATTCCCAGTGTTAAAGTAATTTCTAAATTATAGATCTAGAAATCTGTTTTTAAAGTGGTCAGGAGAATCGCGCTTAAACGCTAACCATCTGAAATTGCCACGAAAATGCCCCTGAATTGCGACAGTATTGAAACGATAAAACTGAATATACACAGCGGATAAATTTCCGCACAAAAGACTTTACAGCATGGAAAATCCGAAGCAAAATCGCTTCGCTTTTGGAAATTTGAGGCATACCAACCGTGTTTCATAACGCCACAGCCGCCGGACCCGGAGGCGCAAAAGTCGCTCATACAGCACCTGTGCATCCAGCTCCAGGGGCAGTCCAACCACCCCCGAAACTCTTTTCCTGTTTGTCTGTCTATGGACACCGATTATTCTGTTATCGCTTTATCTGCAGGTTAAAGAAATACGGGACAGTGCCTAGTTCGAAAACGAGTTAATGTAATTTTTGCATGGTTACAAAACCGAGTAACTCTAACGCTTAAACTTGATGAGGATGTAGTTGCAATGAGTAAGAAATCTAATATCTGGTATGGTTATCTTGACGCAGGCGCCAAGAGCAGTCCTGTTTTAATGGACCCCAAGCTGGACACTGCCAATCCCTCTACCCTGTATCTGTACAATCTTAAGCGGGATAAGATACTGGAGTATCAACGAGCGATCATCGAACCAAAACTTCGTGAACTCAATGGCAAGGAAAACGATCTTGCGGAACAACTAAAGAAAGCTTTTAACAAAGCGCGCAAGGACTTTGCACCGCGACGCAGTTCCAGCAAAGCCATCGCAGACACCCCAACTACCACTGAAAGCAAATCGTCAAAAGTACCGGAAGTGGAACTGGAAGATATTGCGGATGATGATATCAACCTCGATGACGATATCGATATTGATGACGATGACTAACCTTATGGTATAAGCATCCCTAACACGTCCTTAAACATCAGAGGGATCTAAAAGCCTTTTGGCGAAACTGCGCTATACTAGATTTTATGTACACTCGCCTGAATGACATCCCCATTCTGGAACTGCGTGATAGCAGTATTGACGCTCTGCACTTCAACCACGTGCAGGTCGCCCTGAAGCGTATTAACAATTCTTTACGCTACCCGATTCCCAAACTGAGACATCTTGATCTGATCCTAGAGAAAGAGGCCTGGATTATCGTCGACCGGGCCCTGAATGATATCGCAGTGGCGGCATGGACTGACTTCGCCATCGAAAACCGGGGAAACCTTCACCAACCCATACCCTGCAAACTACGCCTGTATCACGCCAACGCCGGCATCATACTGGACCGTACCCTGGATGCCATGGAATTGCTGTTGGGCGAGCAACTGTCGGAACATGAGAGTGATAATAATTGCAGCTTGATCCAGTTTCCTGTCAAAAATAATTCCCGGTAGTACGATTCGGGTTGCAATAAATTTTCTCACCAACACCTTCTGCTTACGCCTCGTGGGCAGCTTGATTTGAGGATAGTCAAATCGGCAGAAACTTCCGTTTTGCTTGACAAGCATCAAGCCATGTTTCGGCATATTTTTTTACATTTGTTAATACCTTAAATCGAGTCATAGACTGATATCAAATAACTTCAAGGTGGTCACTGACATGAAACCCATACTCACCGTAGAATTCAGCGCCAAAGCTGGCGATGTGGAATTCAAGGAAGAAAGTGTACCCTTACACAACCCGGAAGAATTTTTCGCCTTCGTGGCACCAGGGGGTGGTTGTGAAAAAATTCCTGACGAGGTCGGGGAAATCCGTATGGTATTTTTTACACCGGAACATAAAAATACCCAGAATCCCGTTGCCGATATTCCGGTGACCCTGCAACTGGGAATGGTGTTTTTTAACGGTCCATTGTCAGAAGTGGTGCAAACCGCGGATCAATTACTGGATAAAGCCGGTCGCGGCGAGCTGTCGGAGTCGTTTCGAAAAGTCATCGGTGCTAAAAGCTGATAGTGTTCAGCCTGCGCGTTTCGACCCATACCCTCACGCGGATTGCAGACGCTGGAGTATTTTTACCATGGCCAGCGTATCCAGTGCGCAATAGGCTTTCATCTCCTCGATGAGCTTTTCCCGTTGTGCCGGGCTTAGCCTGTGATCATAAATTTTTAGATACGCCTGTTGTACTTGGGTACCGTCCTGTACTTCGCCTAATTCGGCATAGCTCAGTTCCGGCACCAGGCACGGCAATACTTTCTTGATAGACCAGGATCCCTTCATCTCCGGGTGGTAATAATGTTTTTTCACCACCGGTAATAAATCAAACACGCGGTCATTGATGGCCAATAGCGCTGCGGACAAATCGTCAAATTGCTGAGCGAGTTCCTTGATAATGCGTTTTTCAAACGCCTGGTTATAGACAATCACCGGCCCCTGTTCACCGCATACATCCAGCAATGCTTCGGCGAATTGCCGCCGCGGATCCTCTCCCGTCACATCTAGAAAAGCCTGATGAACCAGTTCATGCCTGGGATCCTGAATGTGACAGGAAAATTGAAATGGGATCTGCTGATAAGGTTTAGTTCCTGCCCACACCGGAATCGCAAACTGTATGCATTCAAAGTCGAGAAAATAACGTGGATACTCCAGTGTGTTAAGTAGATTGACAACCTGCCTATCCAGCTCGGCTTCACCACGGCGGGTAATGTTACGCACTTTCAGGTGTGTTTCACTGCGGAGCATCTCCACCGGAATGTCACGTACATCATAAATGCCCTGCGCGATTAATTGACCGACAATCTTCTGGGCATGCGGCAGAATGGCAACCGGATAGCGGGCATCCCGGGACTCGCAGTAAGGCTTGAATTCGCAGGGATGTGGATTATTACAATGACTGCCCAAGTGGATGTCCGGCTGCGGCCCGTTGATAAGTTGTCGAAACTGTTCGAGTGTACGTTCGATAAATGGTAAATGCGCATAAATCTTCTCGGTGACGTCTTCAAGCTGAAACAGTCCCGCGTAATCATGGCGCCCCTGATAGGTAAAATCCGAGTCGATGTGCATGAGCTGGAAATGTCGCATGTTTAAACCGGCGCGCAAGGCAACCCATGCCTGGATCGCAACGTCGTGAATATGGTAATCCTTAATGCCACTGGCGGCTTTTATTTCTACCAGGTTCCAGTCGTCCCCTTCCCGTTGCAGAACATCCACGAATACTTCCACGTCCTCGTGCTTTAGTGCGGCCTGAAAAATGGCAGCTACAGAAGGATTGCCCAGCAAAGCCTGCGTTTTTTCAAAAGGATCGGTTGCGCCATAACGTTCAACCGTTATTGCACCAGGAAATTCACGCCGCGCGTGCTGCTCCACTATCTCGCCAGTGATCATCATGGGCGACTCCATCGGCGTGGCAAACTCGGGATGATGCAT
>Ga0111151_1030_pt1 | contig 13798 bp, 10 predicted proteins | sample DeeMarSeWOR28_12_FD_80257 | JGI IMG/M metagenome (GOLD analysis project Ga0111151, IMG submission 80257) | Gammaproteobacteria bacterium SG8_15 | reverse complement strand
CATCAAACTGGCCGCACAAATTCGCCAATCGTTCATTATCGGTTGGTTCGAGGATAAAACTGTGGGCTTGTGCTTGGTTACTCAAAACGTTTCATTACTCACGCGTATTGAACAACGTCACTGGATTGCGCAACCGGCTTATCAAGCAGAACCACTTCGCCGCGCAACGAGTTAGGTAATGCTTCAGTGATGCGCACATTAATAAACTCACCGATCAGGCGTGGATGGCCTTTAAAATTGACGACGCGATTATTCTCGGAGTATTCTTTCGATGTTTCCCACCATGGATTGACTGATCGCATTTGCCATACCATTAATACATGTCTGCAGTTCCGCAAGACGCGCTTTTTTGACCTGCATTGGCACATCATCCACGAAACCCGCCGCTGGTGTGCCGGGTCGCGCACTGTAGACAAAACTGAATGAGTAATCAAAGCCGATATCTTTAATCAGTTTCATGGTGTCATTAAAATCCTCATCGCTCTCGCCGGGAAAGCCAATAATAAAATCAGACGACAAACTGATGTCGGGCCTGGCTTCCCGCAGTTTGCGAATTTTTGCCTTGTACTCCAATGCGGTGTGGCCGCGTTTCATCATGGCAAGTATTCGATCGGAACCACTTTGTACCGGCAAATGCACATGACTCACCAGCTGCGGTACCTCAGCAAAAGCCTGGATCAGGGAATCGGAAAATTCCACTGGATGTGACGTGGTGAAACGAATACGCTCAATGCCATCAATAGCCGCTACATAACGTATCAGCAGTGCGAGGTCAGCAACAACGCCATCATGCATCGCCCCTTGATAGGCATTGACGTTTTGTCCCAGCAAGTTCACTTCCTTGACTCCCTGGGCCGCGAGTGTAGCTACTTCGACAATCACGTCATCAAATGGCCGGCTGATTTCTTCACCGCGGGTATAAGGCACGACACAGAAAGTACAGTATTTACTACAACCTTCCATGATGGATACAAAGGCCGTCGGCCCTTCGGCTCGTGGCTCGGGCAGGTTGTCGAACTTTTCAATTTCGGGAAAGGAGACATCGACGACCGCGCTATGTGACTGCTGTTGGTCGCGCAACATTTGCGGCAGGCGATGCAGGGTTTGTGGACCATAAACCAGGTCAACATAAGGCGCACGAGCGCGAATGGCCTCACCTTCCTGGCTGGCAACGCAACCGCCTACACCTAATACCAGCGCAGGATTGGCTTCTTTGAGCTCCCGCCAGCGGCCCAGCTGCGAGAATACTTTTTCCTGGGCTTTCTCTCGCACAGAACAGGTATTCAGTAGCAGCACATCAGCCTGGTTTTCATCGGTGGTCAGTTCCAGGCCGTGACTTTCCTTGAGCAGTTCTGCCGTCTTGGCAGAATCATACTCGTTCATCTGGCAACCAAATGTTTTGATAAATAGCTTTTGTGGCATAGATTTCTGAAAAAAACGCCTTTCATTTCAAGAATAGCATACTAATCCTGTCGCATCGCAAGACACCGATCACGCTTCTGCAAAAGTGGCAGTCTAACCTATTGTTTTAACGCTACTTTCTTTTACGGAATAAGCATTATTCAGCTTGTGACAGGGCGAGGAAGTCTACCTGAATTCGCGATAAATAACCACTTGGAAACCCATTGAAATGCCCGGAAATACAGGGTCTTGCCCTGCATTTCCGGAGAACGTGACTGGAATTACTCGTAAGGGGATTCGGAGGCAATTTTGTGGATACTCAGGTCGGCGCCGCGATGCTCATCCTCCTGGCTGAGACGGATGCCCATAGACGCCTTAATGGCACCATACACGATAAAGCCGCCCGCCAGAGCAATACCGATACCTAGCAAGGTGCCGATTAACTGCGCCATAAAGGATACTCCTCCCATACCACCCAGCGCCTCCATGCCAAAGATGCCGCAAGCAATGCCACCCCAGGCGCCACACAAACCATGCAATGGCCAAACACCCAACACATCATCAATTTTCCATTTGTTCTGGGTCAGGGTAAACGTCCAGACAAACAGGCCGCCTGCCACAGCGCCGGTAACCAGGGCGCCCACGGGATGCATCACATCGGAGCCCGCGCACACCGCCACCAGCCCGGCCAGCGGTCCATTATGGACAAAACCCGGGTCATTTTTACCCGCGATCAAAGCTGCCAGTACACCGCCAACCATTGCCATCAGTGAATTCAGCGCAACTAGACCACTCACTGCGGCGACAGTTTGCGCCGACATGACATTGAACCCGAACCAGCCCACGGTTAACACCCAGGCGCCCAAAGCCAGAAAAGGAATACTGGACGGCGGATGGGAGGAACTGATTGAACCATCTTTAGCGTAACGCCCCATGCGCGCACCCAGTAGAATCACTGCAGCCAGCGCCAACCAGCCACCCATGGCATGAACCACGATGGAACCGGCGAAGTCATGAAACTGTGCGCCAGTGGTCGACTCAATCCAGGCCTGGATTCCGAAGTTACCATTCCAGGTAATCCCTTCGAAGAAAGGATAAACCAGGGAAACAATAATAAAACTGGCCAGCAATTGTGGGTAGAACTTGGCCCGCTCCGCGATGCCGCCGGAAATTATGGCGGGAATCGCCGCGGCGAAAGTTAACACCATGAAACTGACACCATATGCCACCATAAATCCAATAAAGAAGTAGCCAATGGTAGAGATCGAAAAATCGGAAATAATTTTTACCAGGGCGTTAACCTGATTTTTCTTTCTTACCGTTCCCACTTCAAGAAACGCGAAGCCTGAATGCATGGCCAACACCATGATGGCCCCTAACAAAATAAATAGAACGTCACTGCCGGATTGTAGAGCTTCCATGATCACTCCAGTATGTTATTAACTATTGTTGGATTGTGTAGCGGACAAATACGCACATACAGAGCGCGCTTTAGTACTTTTTATAGTTCGCCGTTATTTATAACATAGGAGTGAATGTAGCAGCCACAATAAACAACATTTCGGCCTGGCGTGCAGAGATTATGTTGAAATGATAAAAATAAATACCCAAACGATGATGAAAATGTTTACTGGATTTAACAATAGTAGTGTAATCTGCCAATGCGCTTGCACTATATTAGTGCAGTTTAGTGGGCTGGCATTGCGTACACATTTTTTCCTTCGGCCAGTCTTTATTTGCCACAGGTTTTTTTCCGCCTGATTGAACATGATCTTTACCTGCGCCGTGACAGTTCTCACACTGAACATTTATCAGGTGCGGCGTAATATTAATATCCACAAATCCACCAGGTTGATTGAAACCTACTACATGACACTGGATACATTCGGGATCAAAAGATTTTTTTACGATCTCCAGGTCTTCAAAAGCAATGGCGTGTTCGCTCTCCACCCAGGTTTGATGTTGCCTGGCATGACAGGTCTTACATTGCTCCTCACCTGTAAACGGACTTTCACCTGACTCGCGCTGTTTACGCAACTCAACACGCTTTAGGTACTCTTCTTTCACCCTGGCATTATACTCATCGTACCAGGCGGCCATGCGCGGCGCATCCGGTACACTGCCCGGCATAGAAATGACTTCGTGTTTCCAGCTCTTGATGGAATGCGAGTTTTCCAGTGTCAATTCCAGCTTACCAAGGCGCATACCGCGGGAACCCGGTTCCAGCACCAATGTGTTGCCGACTTTTTTCGGTTCTCCGTAGACTTCGTAAGCCGATCGCACAAACAATATGTCAACTGTATCCAGTGCCAGTTGTTCCTGGATTATCTCCAACGGCAATGTAGTGGTAAGAATTGTCAAAGTCTGCTGGCTTTTCGCCGCAGACAATTCTTTGGCAAGGTTACCAATATCATCATAGGTAACAGGCTCGCCACCAGGCATCTGGCGAATCGGTGAACTATCCGGGTCGAGCCAGCTAAAAAATTGAATAGTGATTTTATTTTCATTGATCGTACGAGTGATGGTTCTGGACTTGGTAAAATCATCCGCAAGCCAGTTACTCGCAACCCAGGGCAACTGATCTTTCGTCGTCAGCTCGACACCATAATTCAGGTCTTTCCATTGCACACCAATTGCATCATAGTGCAGAGATGAAAACGCCCTGAGGATGTATACCGCCTTGAGATAATCATTGGTGCCTTCACTGGCAATCAACCCCCCGGAAGAAACAATCACTGCATTAGGGTTTCGATCCTTGATATTATCCAGCATCGTGGTGCGACGTTTGATACCACCAAGATTGCCTTCATCGGAACAACCACAAGGCTCCAGTTCACCATCCAGGTTACCGGAATAAACAATCGTCAGTGGCACCGTGCTGGCAGATGCTGAAACCATAGCTTGCGCAAGCAATAAACCTGCTATAACAAAAGACGTGCTGATTCGTTTCATCTTGGTTGAATGATAATCTACAGTGACTTACTGAAATTTCTTGCCCGCGCGCTGATACCAATGCCGCGCTTGTTGCAGGTCCTGCTCCAGGCCATACAAACCATCGGCATAGGCTTTTGCTAAAGCTTCCGCAGCCTGAGGATAGCCCTGATTAGCGGACTGCATAATCCAGTGCATACCTTGTTGCTCATCCTTTTTTACGCCACGACCCGCCAGGGTCATGACGCCCAGGGTGAGCTGGGATTTCATTTGTCCTTGCCGAGCTGCTTTTGTTAGCCAATAAACGGCTTGCTGATCACTTTGCGCTACCCCATCGCCGTCGAGATACATCATGGCGATATTCTCCTGTCCTTTTGCATCATCCTGTTCCGCTGCCGCGGTCAGCCATTTCACCGCTTCCTTGCTATCTTTGCTGACACCCAGTCCAAAACGATACATCACACCCAGGCTGTTTTGTGCCCGCACATGTCCTTGCTCCGCAGCTTTTCGATACCAGCTGATTGCCACGGCGTCATCTTTATTTACTCCCAAACCGTGACGATACATCACTGCCAGCTTGCGCTGTGCCTCGACCACCCCCTGCTCGGCCAGCGGACGTAAATAAGCCAGGGCTGTCGCGTAATCCCGTTGCTGGTAAGCATGCAATCCTTTCTGCAGATCATTACTAGCGTCCGCGACTACCACACCGGCCAGAAACCCTGTCAGCAAGATAAATCCCACAATAATTTTACGGTTCGCTTTGAGCATGATTGATGGTATTTCTGTATGAGACCAAGAAAATAACACGAGTTCATTGGATCGGCGGTATTTAAAGTGCCGTCGACGCAAGCCTTGGGCATTGCCACGCATGGGTTCGCGGATGCTCACTTATGCTACGTCAAAACATAAGGTAAGTCGACCAGGACTCAGGTACAAAAATATTTAAGTTATCGCTGGTGTGCGGAAAATGGTGTTAAGGATACGGCTACAGGAATAAAGGTACGGGCGGATCAACTTTGTCGTGGCGCACAGAGCACCGCAATCAACTGGTCTTCCAGGTCAATGCGATCTGCCAGCATCTCTCCCAGCTTCGATAAGTCACTAGCCAGTTCGGAAAGATTATCGCAGTGGTCTTCACAATCATATTTGTCGTTAAAGTCCAGGAATGATTGCGTTATTTCAGAGACCCGGGGATAGATTTCTTCAGCAACCTCGCGCACTGCAACTCGTCGCTCTTTATTTTCATCTACATGACGGTACAACTGGAAATGTGCTGAGGCAGTATAATCAATCAGGCTTTCACAAAAGTTCTGAAGTAGTAACTGGGTATCATGCTCAGGCTTGAAAGGTTGCTTTGACGCCAACTCGCTGAGCAATGCAAGAGTATCAGTTCGTGATTCAACCAGTGCGCCTATTTCACGATGGGATTGCGCGCGGCGTTCAACTACGGGTGCATCACTATTTGACTGCATGACTACCTCTGTTTTTATCTGGTTAGAGTTGCGATGTAGATGTTTCCACTATGTTTGAAACACATTGAGATTTAAAAAAACACTATGCTTTAGTAACACACGCTATTAACACAATGAAAAAATTCTTGCTGAATTTACTACTTGTTAAGAGTACTGGTAGCTACAGGGAATAACCGGTGAATACTTTTGTTATATGCCACATATGGTATATGTCACACAGGTCCGCGCACTACCAAGCTTATCTACACGTGGCTCCAGGTTCATCTAATAACCATTTTCGCCGGTAGTTATAGCGCAAAACTCTACACCGAAGCCAAAGCTTTGCCAACTACATTTTTAACAATACGCGAATTTTTTCAATCAGTCGAGGGAAATCCACAGGCTTGGTATCGTACTCTTCGCAACCCGCTTCCAGCGCCTTTTCTCGATCCCCTGACATCGCATGAGCAGTCAGCGCAATAATAGGAATATTTTTTATATCATCCTTGGCCTTGATTTGACGCGTTGCCTCCCAGCCATCCATAACCGGCAAACTCATGTCCATTAAGATGAGATCGGGGCGTTCTGAATCCGCCAGTTCAACCGCAGCCTGACCATCTAACGCAAACACCACATCAAAACCCTTGCGCTGCAGGCGGCGCGATAACATATCGCGATTCATTTCATTATCTTCTACTAGTAATAGTTTTGGCATTAGCAACACTCCCGTGAGCGTCATATTTTCCTGATTAAAGCAGATCAATACTGGGTTGCAGATTCATCTCAACCACTATTCGGAATCTTGATAAAATTCCTTAATCCTCTGGAACTCGTCTTCAGTCGTGAGAAATGCATCTACAACATCGGGATCAAAATGACTGCCGGCATTTTCCTGCAAAATGGTACGGCTCTTGTGGTGATCAAATGCTTCTTTATAGCAACGCTTGGAAGTCAGTGCATCATAGACATCTCCCAGCGCCAGTATCCTGGCCACCAGGGGTATCTCGTTACCCTTTAACCCGTATGGATAGCCTGTACCATCCCACTTTTCATGATGACTTTCTGCAATATCTATGCCCATGCGAATCAATGAATTACCAGGATGCTGGCGATCCACCTCACGCAGTGTTTCAGCACCGATAATGGGATGTGATTTCATGATTGACCATTCCTGGGTTGTTAACTTGCCAGGCTTTAACAGCACGCTATCGACAATGCCCACCTTGCCGATGTCATGTAATGGACTAGCCGCATAAATATTGTCTACGAACTCCTGATCAATCATCGCCTGGTACTGCGGCAGCTTGCCAAGATGTTCCGATAACACCTTACAGTATTCACGCATGCGTTCCAGGTGCTCACCGGTTTCCGGATCGCGCGACTCTGCAAGCTTTGACATCGCGAATATCGCGCCGAGTTGTGCCGAGGTAATTTGTTGTACCTGTTGCTGTACCCGGTCCTGTAATTCGTCGTTGTAGCGTTCAATCTGATTACGATACAGTCGCTCCTGATCATAAAGACGCTTACGCTCCAGGCAGGTCGCTACCCGGGCCTTCAACAGAATGGGATCAAAAGGTTTGGTCAGGTAATCTTCCGCGCCTAATTGAATGCAGCGTGCAGCGCTGCTGGTATCATCGAGCGCGGTGATCATAATCACCGGTATCATGCGTAATTCACTATGCTCCTTGATTTCCTGCAATACCTCAAAGCCATCTTTCACAGGCATCATGATGTCAAGCAGCACCAGATCGAATGCTGTTTGCATTAAAAAATCCATGGCTTCGGCGCCATCTCGCGCGGTGGATACCTGATAACCGAGTGGCTTTAGTCGACGCACGAGCATATCGCGATTCATCTCGTTGTCATCGACCACCAGTACGGAACCTGCCGATTCAAAACTCATTTCCACTGCCTGTGAACTCGCTACGACACTCATAACCAATATTGAACCCCAACCTTATCGGGCAGCCCAGCCACCCGATTTGGTCACTGAACTTATGTTAATACCACGCTTTGCATCGAACTACTATAACGATGTGAGCAAAAATTATAAAGATTTTGTAAATTCTTACCCATCCCTTGAATTATCGTCCGTGAAATTAACATTTTGAGTTTCCTGCTGCTGTTTTTTTCCTGATATCTCGCGTACGGCATTGAGCACCTGATCAATACTGTAGGCGCCTTTCTGGATCACCATGGAAACGCGTTTTTCGAGGCGCTGCCTTTCAATTTCATCGAGTTCCATGGCGGTAAGTGCAATCACCGGGATACCCTGCCATCTTTCATTCAATTCCAGTTCGTTGAGAAATTCCTGGCCATTCATGTTGGGCATTAACAAATCCAGCAATATCACCGAGGGTATCCGTTCCGCGACACGCATCAAGCCGAGATAACCGTTCTCCGCCTCGATAACCGAATAGCCATCATTTTCCAGTATCAAACGTGCCAGTTTGCGGGCATCGGCATCATCGTCAATCACCAGGATGGTTTCCTGCCCGGCCTTGCGTACACATTTATTGACTGTTGAAGTCAACTCCTCCCGATCGATTGGCTTGCTTAAATAGGCAGTGGCACCCAAAGAATAAGCAGTGCTCTTTTCATTGATCATGGTTAACATCACCACCGGAATATGGACCAGATGCGGCTGGCTCTTCACATAGGTCAACACCTGCCAGCCACTCATATCAGACAGCATCACATCCAGGAGGATGACGTCCGGAACAAGCTCATTGATTTGTCGAATGCCCTCTTCACCGGATTCGGCACAAAGCACATCGTAAGACTGCTTACTGAGATGCCGCTGTTGCAGTTCACACGCCATAGGATCATCATCAACAATTAGCACGGTACTGGTCTTACGGCGCCGCTCACGCCTTATTTCACGCCTGTCCGGCTTACTCATGCGTCCTAATTTAGTCGAATCAAGTGGCAGCATTCCACTTTCCATATCAGGCTTGGTTTCCATGGGCTCTTTGATGTGCACCGGCAAGGAAATAGTAAAAACTGAACCTTTGCCCAACTCGCTTTCGACCGTAATCTCGCCACCCATTAAGCGGCAGAATTTTTGACTGATAGTCAAACCCAGCCCTGTTCCCCCATAACGGCGTGTGGTCGACATATCTGCCTGTGAAAATGCATTAAACAGATTTTCAACCTGAGTTTCCGACAAGCCGATACCGGAATCTTTCACAACAAACCTGATCCATTCCTCGTCGTTAATGAATTCCCGATACACCTGCAACGCCACCTTGCCGCCGGTGGTAAACTTGACTGCGTTGCTAAGCAGATTCAACAAGGATTGGCGCAGCTTCATTATATCGACCCTGATCGTGCCGATGCCTTCGTCAAAATCCAGCACGATTTTATTATTATTCTTATTCGCCAAGGGTTTTATAATGCTTACCACTTCATCCACTAACAGATTGACTTTTACGTCCTCAAGATAAAGCTGCATCTTGCCAGCTTCAATTTTTGAAAGATCCAGCACATCATTAATCAATGCCAGGAGATTTTTACCCGCCGTGTAGATTTTATTTAGATCGCTGGTGAGGTTGGGATGACTGTTATTGACCACCTCTTCCTTAAGCATCTCGCTATAACCGATAATGGCATTCAATGGTGTTCGCAGCTCATGGCTCATGTTTGCCAGGAACTGACTCTTTGCCTTATTAGCTGACTCAGCTTCCAGTTTTTGCTTCAAAGCATTTTGCGCCGCATCATGTTCCAGCTTGAGCTGCTCGTCCCGTAGTTGCAAGCGCGAAAACAGCTGATTGACGGCCTGCCAGACCTGGGTAATCTCCATGGCCATTTTTTTCTTGGGATGAGGGACCGCTGCTGCCTTATTCAGATCAACCGACTCCAGATAATGCGCCAGTATGTTCAAAGGCTTTAACAGCAGGGATATTTTCCACTGCACCACTAAAATTAAAATGATCACCGCAATTAGCGCGACATACAAACGCTGTTCTGCATCATTAATTAAATGATGATATAGCTCACTATTGTACTCGAGATGAATTTTACCGAGTAGCGCCGACGTCAATGAGTCAAATATGGGAGTTTCTGCAACAAAAGGCTCATAGCGTGAATTAATCTGATTCGCACGCTCGATCACCTTACCAGTTATCAGGCTTACCTTAATATTGACCACCATTGGCTGATTCAGCTTGGAGTCCTTGAGCAACAGGACATGATTTAAAATCTCTTCCACCTGGTCAATATTATCATTGTTAACCGATTGCTCTATAAGCCGTGTATAGGGCGTCACCAGTAAGTCCGCCTTAGTTTGCTCACCACTCTTAATTACCGGCACCATGATATATACCCAGTGCGTGGAAATGGCGGCCATAACAAACACCATGATCCCAACCAGGAATACAGTCACTTTATTGGTAATCTGGTTGAAAAATTTATTCATAGCGTTTCGACATATCCAGCAAGATGGGATTGATCTCCACCCCGGATGCTTCCAGAGTACTGTTGTTGAAGTAAGGGAACACCCGACTGGTTATTGCCAGCCCAACCGTTGCACCACGTTCAACATCGCCCGAATAGGGAGAAAACACTATAATGCCTTTATTAATACTGTAGAGCACTAACTCCTTAAAATCCGCTTCCCCCAGCGGCTCAGCAACAAAAATAGCTGTAGGCGTCTGACTGTTTGCCCTCAGTTGCTCAACCAACGGAACAGGTACAGTATCAACCCTGACGTTCACGATATTTTTATTGGTCGAACCCACCGTTTTCGCCAGCTCATTGGCTTTCGATTTATCCCGGTCATAAACAAACACCAGACGCGCTTTGTTATCCTCAGTCAACTTTTCCTGAAACTTTTTATCGACAGCTACGATTCTTGGAAACAAGGGCAATGAAATCTGCACGCGACGATCAGAAGCTTCGTTGGCAAGCCCAGGAGGCATCATGCTTACCAAAATAAATATAGCCGCCATAAATGTTTTTATGGAACATTGCGCAAGTGTGCGAAGTTTTTTTACAGGCTGCATGTCAACTGGGTGCTTTACTTAAAAGGTGTAGTCTAACTGCAGAAAAATTTCTCTACCGGATTGCGGATAATCGTTCTGGTACGCCGGACGTAGCTGTGGTGTGCCTGGCGGAAATGACACCAGGGGTGCAGGATAAACAATATCGTTATCGAAAAGATTCTTGATACCTGTACGCAGGTTGAGATTGCGCAATCCCAGATTGAACATGTTAAGCGTAACATCCAGAACGCTATATCCATCCAGATCGGGACGGCTGTCGCCTGCCTCACGCTTACGATCACCCAGAGCTTTCAGCTGAATACCGAATATGTAATCAGGCCAAGGTTGAAGCAGAAACGCAATATTACCGGCCAGGTTAGCGATACCTGGCACGTCTTCACCTGATTGGTCATCTTCCGTGTTTAACGCTGTTAACGTCGCGTCAACTTTGATCTTGCGCGTCACCTGTTGCTGCAGTTCCAGCTCCAGACCGGCGGTATTAATTTTCCCCTGATTGGTGTAGCTATTGAGCGCGGGATCTATTGCTATTAAATCACGAACGATGAAATAGAACGCGGTTGACCTGAATACCGTCGCGCCATCGTTAAAGACATAGGCCGCTTCGATGGTATCAATGCTCTCCGACTCCAGATCCGGATTGCCATCAACAATCAGGTTATTTTGCGTATAGAGCTCGAGGAAGGTTGGCGGACGAAAAGAGCGTGCATACTGGAATTTGAGTGTTTGCTTGTCTGCGAGCTGATATACGCCGGCCAATCGTGGCATTACATCATTGCCCACATCATCGTAATGATCAAAACGCAACCCAAAAGTGAATTTTAGTTTTTCATTTACCGTATATTGATCATGCACGAAAAGACCCATCACCGTTCTGCTCAGGCCTTCCTTGATCCAGTTTTCACCACCATCCAATCGTACTACGGATGGTGGGGTGGTAATTGGTGTGAGATCATCCGGGTTGTAGTTTCTGTTGACATAAGTTTCACCCTGTTCGATGTAGGCCAGGTCAAACCCAAGCAGCCATTCGTGATTTACCATACCGCTGTAGGAAAAGTCACCGCCAATATAATAGCGATCATCTTCATAGTTCGGCCCCCCCAGAACGCCATCTGGGTAGATATTAGCTGGCGGCACTATGAATCCTGCTGGAAATAGTTCATAAAGTTCGCTGTCGAGCTGGAAGTCAAGTAAACCTACGGTACCTTTGGCACGCCAGTCGTCATTGATCTGCCACTTTTTCGATAACTCGAAGCTTTGCATGGTAATGGAACGCACGATCCGCTGTTGGTCGGACGGCAACGCGTTTGCCAATCCGAAATAATCACCGCTGCTCTGTTCGATGTATTGCCAGCTGAAGATATAGTCCTTGTAATCAACATCCAGTAGCAGGGTTTTGTGATCTTCCTTGTTATTGATCGGACCAGGTGCATTGGAGATCCCTGCCTGCGGTGTACCAAATAAAATATCCGGTCCGGCATCCACATCACCCCCATCCGCTCTCACTTGCGATACGCCAATATTAAAGGAAAGCTCTTTCTCCGGCAGTTGCCGGGAATACATACCACCATAAGTTTGTTTTTTCAGATCATTGGCGCGCACAAATAGTGCGCTGTCACCCTTGCGGGTTATGATATTAATAACACCGACTGAAGCGTATTCTCCATAGATTGCCGAACCCGGACCACGTATCACTTCAATGCGCTCGACTTGTTCGATGGGGAGAATTAACAAAGTGGTGGCAGCACCAAGGGTGGCATTGAAGGGGGTGTTATTGAGCAGGAATTTTACCTTGCTACTGAAAAAGGTTTTACCGATACCGCGCACCAGTATCTGCGGTTGCCCATCATTGGTTCGGGATATTTCGATTCCCGGTAGCAAGCCCAAAGCCTGGTAAACATTTTCCACGCCCCGCGCCAACATATCCTTACCATGCAGCACACTCATCATACCGGGAACAAAGTCCACGTTCATTTTGGACTTGGTGGCTAATTCGGTTTCCTGGTCGAGTAGTTGTATCAGTTCCTGCAGCACAACGTCAGTGGAACCGATATCGGACATGGTTTCGCTTGGCTGCTCCAGGGATTCGCTTGACTGCTCCTGGGTGTCATTAACAACCTCCGGCGCAGGAACCGTTACCTCTGTCATCGTTTCCTGGGCAAAACCCGCGGTACTCCACATCCAGATTACGATAAATATAAAGAAAGTGAATTGAGTTGTAAGCCCTGAGAGTTTTTGAATTATTGTTGGCATAGTTATTCAACCTGACTGACGCAAATTCCTGGTTTTACCCGGTCATTGGCAACCGGATTTCGTTATACCTGTCTTCACCCCTGAACCCCATCTTATTCATTCTAAGTGTAATTGGTCATTCAGTTTTAGCATTGCGCGACCAATGATTACACGCGGTAAATCGTTAATTTCGTTAGCAAATTGCAGAATAAGCTAAACCTCTATTCCGGATCGCCTGGAAATCGTGCGAAATAACAGCGCCATAGTGATTGCGCGCGCGGCCATAAATAATGTAAATGCAAGCCACAAGCCATGATTCTCAAGCGGTAATAACAAGTACCATATCGGCAGAAATACCAAAAATGTTGAAAATAACATAGTGTTACGCATCTCGGCGGCACGGGTGGTACCAACGTAGACGCCGTCCAGTAAAAAGCTCCAGACCGAAACCAGGGGTAACATAACGATCCAGATCAAATACTCCAGGGCCGTTTGTCGCACCGGCTCGATATCCGTCATCAAGCCGATTATCCAGTCGCCGGCAAAGCCGTAACAAGCGACGAATAAAATACTGGCTACCACAGCCCAGATAGCACTGGCTTTTAGTGCAGCGAAATAACCGGAACGACTTCGGGAGCCAATCGCTTTGCCCACCAGTGCTTCTGCAGCATGAGCAAAACCATCCAGCGCGTAAGCCATGAACGTCTGCATATTGAACAAAATGGCATTGGCAGCGAGCACCAGGTCACCAAAACGAGCACCTTGGGCGGTAAAAAACGCCAG
>Ga0111151_1086_pt1 | contig 13814 bp, 16 predicted proteins | sample DeeMarSeWOR28_12_FD_80257 | JGI IMG/M metagenome (GOLD analysis project Ga0111151, IMG submission 80257) | Gammaproteobacteria bacterium SG8_15 | reverse complement strand
AAAAAGCGAAAACACTCTGGTTTTGGATGGCACACACATCTCGTTGTGGTATTTACCATCGGTATAGGATTTCTGTTTAGTTTTGACATCACCTGGGCCGCAGAAACCACCATCCCCTCGATGCAGACGCAGTTTCCCCTGGGGCAAGTGTTTACCTTTCTGTTCCTGATGCTGGGACCGTTCAAAATCATTGCGCCTTTTTCGCAAATCACCAGGGGTGCCGATGCAAGTGTTACACGCAGGATCGCGCTACAGGCCACACTGTTTGCGAGCGCGGCGCTGTTGATCGCTGCAGTCCTGGGTGACCGCATTCTCAGCAGTTACCAGATTCCTATACCGGTGCTGGCCTTGTCGGCAGGCATTATTCTTTTTCTGGTGGCCTTGCAGAACATCATGCAACAATTCACGCTGCACACTGATGTAACAACGACGTCGGTGCCGGCGCCGTCCGTAAAATCGGCCATGACACCACTGGCCTTTCCGACGATCGTCACACCCTACGGTATCGCGGCACTGGTTGTCTTTCTGTCAGTCAGTGCCGACTTGCAAACGCAACTGATGATTGGCGCAATTGTGCTGGTGATCATGCTGCTGAACCTGGTTATCATGCTTACAGCAAACAAAATGCTACCAGTCCTTGGCGTCGTGTTACCGATCCTGGGCGCCGTCATTGGTATCGTACAGGTGGCTTTGGGATTGCAGATCATCAATAATTCACTGAAGGCACTGGGGATATTGTGAGACGGCGGTGACAGTTATAAGGAGAGCCGATCGATGGCCGAGCAAGCAGCAGGCAAGACAGCGGAAATACTTCCGCTTACCACACGCCTGGCCCTGGAGCGGACGCGTGGCGCCTATGAGCGCACACTCATGGCCTGGGTCAGGACGGGTACATAAAACTTCGCTGATTGGGCCGCGCGAGTTCGGACTTGTGTTGATAGGTATTGGATTGTTGACGCTACTTATTGGTACGTTTGAGCATGGGCGGGATCTGAGAGCGTTGCACCGCGACTATCCCGGTATGCCTCCGTCAGGCACGCGTTTGATTGCTATCTTGATCGGATTACTTGGGCTATTGGCGTTCGTGGGTGTGGTGTATCGCTTCTAAACATGAATATGAATGAAACCTTCCGTGCCTGATTACTCAGAGAAAAATTCACCCGGTAATCCAACTGACTTTTCGCTGGTCCTGGGTGGGCCGTTCTTCCGGCTCCTGGGCCGCGCGCACCTGTCAGACAATGCACTGATGCTGGTGCGCCGACGCATTATTGTGCTAGCGCTGCTTGCCTGGTTACCACTACTGATACTCACGGTGTTTGAAGGACATGTGCTGGGCGGGGTGGCTGTGCCGTTCCTGCTTGACATCGAAGCGCACATCCGCTTCCTGGTGGCGTTGCCCCTGTTGATTTTTGCCGAGCTTGCGGTGCATCAGCGCATGCACAAGGTGTTGCAGCAATTTCTGGAACGAAAGCTGATCCCCGAAAATGCGGTGGCGCGTTTTCATACCGCTATCGCATCGGCAACCCGGTTACGCAACTCAATGCTTGCCGAGGTGCTGCTGATCACGTTCGTATATGGCGTCGGCATCCTGATTGTTTGGCGCCAGTACGTGGCACTGGATACGGCCACCTGGTACGCCACAACCTCCGCCGACGGCGCCAAGCTCTCGCTCGCTGGCATGTGGTATGGTTTCGTAAGTTTGCCGATGTTCCAGTTCCTGCTTTGCCGCTGGTATTTCCGGTTGTTTATATGGATGCGCCTGCTCTGGCAGGTGTCACGCATCCCGCTGCATCTGATTCCCTCGCACCCGGATCGTGTCGGTGGCCTCGGATTCCTTTCCATGGCTGCCAATGCCTTGATCATGCTCGCCATGGCGCACGGTGCACTGGTTGCAGGCAACCTCGCCAACCAAATTTTCTTCTTGGGGACCACGTTGCCCGAGTACTCGGGCGAGGTCGCTGTTATAGTCATTTTTGTACAGTGCGTCGTTTTCGCCCCGCTTCTGATGTTTGCACCTCAGCTTGTCGTGGCGAAATGGAAGGGCATTCTCGAGTATGGCGCATTGTACGCGGGTCAAGTACGTGAGCTGGATACCCGCTGGCTGCGTGGCGGTGCGCCGGTGAAGGATCCACTGGTAGGCATCAGTGAGATTCAGACCCTCGCCGATATCGACGGTGGTTTCCAGGTCGTGCAAAGCATGCGCATGGCGCCGTTTACGTGGAGGGCCATGCTGTTGCTCGCGATTGCGACGCTCGCTCCGATCGCGCCCCTGTTGCTCACCATGATGCCGCTGGAAGAACTATTGAATAATTTATTTAGCATATTGTTCTAACGAAGCAGTGTTTCGCTGTAATCGGATCAATTATTGTTGAGGATGATGCCCATGAGATTATTAACACTACCGGCTTGTACCCTGTTGGTTTTTAGCGTGGGCCTAACCGGCTGTGCCGGCGTACCTGGTGAAACCGGTTCGGAGCAGGCAGAGACAATGGATGCATTGGTGGAACGCACGCTCTCGGACCTTTATGAGCAGGAACCCGATACCAAGGAAGCGATCGCCAATTCCGTCGGTTACGTCGTCGCGAGCACCAAGATCACGAAGATCCCCATCGTCGGGGCGGGCAGCGGCTACGGTGTTGCGATCAATACCAAGTCTGGAGAGCAAACCTACCTTAAAATGGCACGTTTCGATGTCGGTGGCGGCTGGGGTGCGAGAAGCTTGCGGCCGGTGCTAATTTTCCAGGATGAAACTAAATTCAGGAAATTCATTGATGGAGTATGGGAAGCCCAGGCCGGCGCTGAGGCGGCCGCCAAAGTCACGATAAGGGATATACCATTCACTTCATTACCGATGCCGGCGTGTCAGCCACGGCCACCGCGGGTGTAATTCGCGTAACACCCATTAAGCTCAAGGAGTAATTCTTTTCAGCAGCGCAGAATCCGCTGGGCAGCCTCCTGCGTGAGGTCCGCTCGATTTGATACTATTGTCTTTGGAGATATGGGTGTCTGTACGCTTTACCGGAGGTAAGCGTAGCCCTCCTGTTGCAGCTTGACAATTTCCGCATCGGCCATGGGCACCATGAGCACAAAATCCTGCAGGTCGTTCTTTTTAAATCCTTGCATCGCAGCGGAGGCTTTGCAGACTCTGAACTTGATGATTTCTCCCATGGATAAACCGCGGGCGCGTTGCATTAATTCACGTTGAATGGCTTTATCCTTGGCGCTGAACAGCGGGATAGCGCCTTCATGAATCACCAATACAATAGATGCCTCAAAGGGATCGTTCTGATAGACGTTTTGCAACATGTTGACACGATCAAAAATATGCCCGAGTGCTTCAGGGTCCGGCGTGGAGATATCGTAAACGACTTTCGAAGGCGCATAGCTCACCTGCTCGCCTGCATTGGCAATCGCAGTCAATGCAAGCAGTAAAATGATAATCTCCTGGATACGAGCAATCATAGTCCGCTGCCTGATCTATAACTTGTCGATTAAATTGCGCAGCCGGTCCTGCACTTCCGCCGGGGCTTCGTTCTTACCGGATTCCTGTATGCGTTTGTTTAAAGCTGTTTCCAGTTGCGAGCGGGAAAAACAGCTGCGGCAATGCCCCAGATGATGCTCATATTGCGCGAGTTCTTCATCATCCAGTTCACCATCAAGATACGCATAGATCATCTCAATCGCCTGCAGGCAATCAATTTCTTCGATGTTGGATTCGTTATCATTACTACCAGAGTCCTTCGTCATTGTTGACGCTCCTTCACAGTGTCACTTGTGACTAACCCAGCATCCCTCGCCTGTTCCCACAAAGCCTTTTGCAATAATGTTCTTCCGCGTTTCATCCGGGAGCGAACGGTTCCCGGTGGTACACCTAAAATCTCTGCTGCTTCATCATAAGAAAATCCTTCCAGGTTGACTAACAGGACAGTGACGCGAAACGCTTCCGGAAGTTCGTCTACTGCAGCCATGATGTCATCACCCAGCAAATTATTCACAAATTCCCGTTCCGGCTCCGCCCACCAACAGAGAAAATCGTTGGGCTGTTGTAACAAATAAGAAACCACCTGCTCTTCTTCATCGCCTGGATTCTCATCGTAACTGGATTCAGCAGGACGCACGGATTTTTTCCGATAGTCACTGATGAAACAGTTATGCAAAATGCGGAACATCCAGGGGCGAAAACGGTTGTTATCTTCCAGCGTATCAATGGCCGTCCACGCTTTAACGACGGCATCGGCCACCAGGTCTTCCGCATCGGCACTGTTTTTCGTTAGCCGGTTTGCCATCGCGTAAAGAGAATTCATCATTTCCTCGATACGCTGACTGAAAAAAGTCTTCTTATTTTTCTGCTCAGTCATTTGTTATGCGCTCTTGATTAAAGTGGCGAATACAATGTTGCTATCGTTTCGTTATTTTTGCATACGCTGATGTTTTTATCGATTATTATCCAGGCGTGAATATATATGTGTGTGCATAAATTAGGTGACGCATTGTTCGTTAATTTAGGTCCCGAAATACTGAAAATATTTCGGGACCCGCGCTAAGTGCATGATTAAAAAGTTAATGTTGCTGCGCCCTCGCTGACCACTCCCAGCATGGCGGTGGATCCGGCCAGCACCACTCCATCCATCAGGTCATGTTGCGCATAACCGCGGACCTTGGCGCATGGAGGGCAAACCATGATAGTGCCGCCGCTGTCCATCACGTTCTGAATCATGTCTTTCACCGGTGGATCCAGCGGATTCATGCGGGCGACGTCCATAGCGCCTTTGCGCACCCAGTCTACACCGGAAGCGACCAAAAACATCGTCACTTCATAGTCCGAAGCAATACCGCCATTGGCAACACTCCAGGCAACGGAAGCGCGTTCGTTATCGAAACCGTTAGTTACTACCACGACCAGTTTTTTCTTGGTGGACATATTCATTCTCCCTTATTGTTGTTTAAGTAGGTTTACACGTTGTCTATATCGTCGCGCACTATTTCATAGACGGTTAATTTTTCGAATTTGAAATGTGCTTATTTGATATGACGCAAGGGGGAATAACTTAGGTCCCGGTTTTTGAAATATTGTGAAAAAATTTTTGATTTTTTTTAATTCACAACTATGAACAGCAAGTAGTGCACGCTACGCTTGCTAATATCGATACACGAATTTTGAAAAAGCCGTATTCCGGACAAGCGCTTCGCACTTTCCGGAATGACGACTATTATGGAGTGCCGAGTGGTATATTTTATTTAGTTTATTTATGAGTATGAGAAATTCTTGCGTGTATCTCCGGGCTATCATCCGCGGCACAACGAAACCCCACATCATCATATTTTTGTTCAGGCTCCAGATTGGAACGGTAGGCGCCGCGTTGAAACAGTTGCAATGCGTAATGTCCCTCGCCACCACTCCAGCCGGCACCGCGTGCCACTTTGAATTTTTCTCCAAACAACTCGCTGTTGTAATCGGATCCGGGATAGGGCTTGTACCAGTCCGCGGTCCATTCCGATACATTACCAGCCAGATCATAAATGCCATACGGTGATTTATCTGTGGGATACGATTCGATCGGCGCGACACCTGTCTCCCATTGTTCCGCGCCGGTATTGGCCATGTGTTTTTTGAATTCGTTACCCCAGGGAAATTGCTGGCCATCGGGACCCCGCGCGGCCTTTTCCCATTCTTCTTCAGTGGGCAACCGCAGTCCAATCCAGCGGCAATAATTTGATGCCTGCTGCCATGTCACATATGTGACCGGCAAATTATCCATGGATTGCAGTTTATCCTTAATGTCTTTGATTAATTCTTCCTTGCTCATACGGCGGGTATCTTTGTCGATCCTGAACACATTGGCGGCCAGTTGCTGGAGTTTGTCCAGGCTCAATGTATTCAGCGCATTGGTCCTTAATCGCAGGATGTAACCACTGGTTAACCAGTTGTCCGGTGGGCTGATATTGAACGCCGTCACATAAGCCAGGTATTGCTCGTTGGTGACTTCATGTTCTTCGATATAATATGCCGGCAGTTTGACTTTATGCTTTGGGTGTTCATCAAGGTACCAGGGTTTGACATTACCGAATTCACCGGCCATGTTGGATTTCTCCACCTTGTCATCACCCATGATGAACTCGCCGGTGGGGATCAATACCAGGTCATCAATTGTCGGCTTCTCTATAGCGGGTGTCTGTGGCGCAGCATTCAGCGTTTGCGCGGCGTGACCCGTCATCAGGCAGCCCACACATAGTAAGAATACAGCAATAGACAGCGGGGCACTGCTGGAAAAAAATGGATTCCGGTACTTGCCGGAATGACCGGAAAACACAAACTTACGTTTGCTGAATGCTTTATTGTTTGTTACACAAAAACACTTGTTACTTCCATTAGTCATTATCCTCTCCCCCTAACTATAGCTGTTGCATGCATGACGGTTTTTTCATTTCAATCAATCAGCGTTCTTCGCACAACGAAAGCCAAAGCTCTTATTTTTTGTAGATTGCAAAAAGAACGATCGATTGTAAGACGGTGCCGAAATGCCACACTTGTAAAACGAGCAATCCCACCAGGAACCGCCTTTTAATACCTTATATTTTTCGCCATAGTTTTCCGTTACTCTTTCGTTGCCCGGATGGGGTTTGTACCAGGATGCAGTCCATTCCCACACATTACCCGACATGTCATAGGTCCCGTAAGCGCTGACACCCGCGGGAAACGCACCGACGGGTGTGGTGTCCCCATCCTGTTCCAGTATCAGCCAGTGTTGCGGCGTATTGGCGCGGGTGATAGCAAAATCATTGCCCCAGGGATAGATACGGCCATCGGTGCTGCGCGCAGCTTTTTCCCATTCCTGTTCCGTTGGTAACCGTTTACCAGCCCAGTGGCAATATTCATCTGCGTCATACCAGCTGACATAAACGACCGGATGATCAGCCTTTCCGTCGGGAAAGGTTCGATTCCTGAAATGATTGGGTGATTTGTGATTGGTGGTGTCGATGAACTGTTTGTACTGCAGGTTGGTGACTTCGTACTTGTCGATATAAAATGCTGTCACGGTAACTTTGTGTTCCGGTCCTTCATCAGGCAAGCGGTCATTAGTCCCCATGATAAATTCACCCGCCGGCACCAGTATCATATCATTGGCTTTTTTACCGATACGGGTTTGATCGTAATACATAGGCAGTTGCATGCCAGCATTGGGATTTTTGGGTTTTTCGAATCGCTCCAGACTGCCCTCCCGTTCAAATTGTGCGGCTGGTTGATCGCTCCCATCGGTGTGGCAAATGGCGCATTGTTTGTTGAACATTCCGCCGGGTCCGGCATGTGCGGCATCCTGATGGCAGACACTGCAATTCTCCGGTGTGCGAATCAAGCGATGAGTTCGTTTTTTGGCGAAAACGTTGGCAGGCGCAAACGTCAGCATTAACAGAATTATTACAAAGACCAGTATATCTGGCTCAAGGTATTGCTCCCTGTTCATCACGCCCCCCATTTTTAAATGCACGCGGCATTATTATAGTAAATATTCGTGAGTATTTAACCGCAATGTTTCTCGGTTTTACGAGTTTTTTATAACAGCTCGCCATTTTTATCAAAGGCAGTGATGCGCAGACCATCCGGGTCGATGATATCCGGCGTGGGAATCCAGAATGATAAACAATCCCGGTCTGTGACGCAGGGATCATTCAAGGTGTCCAGAAACGCCAGCAGGTCATTCACCTGCTCGTCCGTCAACGATACATTTTGTAATGCCTGCATGCCGGTCGCGCGATTCGCTGCCAGTTGCGCCTGAGCATTACGGGTATTGGGAACCATATTGGTGATCTGGATGCTGGGATCTAACTGGCTGATGTCGTAGTTTTCAAACGCCAGCACGGGATCCAGGTGATGACGCACGACGCCTTCCAGCGTGGTATAGGCACCGGTGTGTCCGTATGGACCGGATACGTTAAGGTTTAGCAGGTTGGAAGTACGAAAGGCATACTTATCTTCAGGGTTCAGTGTTTCGCGAAAGCGGCCAAAGTCATCATCACCGGTAGGACCATCGCCTTTACCACGACCGATTTGGGAAATGGCGATCACGTGAAATTTTTCGTCGGTAAAAAAGTCGCCGCTGTGACAACTGGCGCAATCAGCGCCGCCTTCTTCCCGGCTCTGGAAAAAGATCAGCGCCCCACGTTTGGCAGCCAGGCTGATAGCGTTATTGTCACCTTGTACATAGGCTTTCCAGGGTGTATCAACAAATACCTGTGTTGCTTCATAAGTGGCAATGGCTTCGGCAATTCTGTCGAACGTAATCAGTATTTCGACTGGTTCCACCAGGCCATACACGCTACGGAATTCATCAACCCAGCGTGATGACGCCAGTTCACCGATGCCAACACCATAATTACCTAAACGTGCCGCCAGGTGTGACCTTACTGAGTTGTTGGTACCGACAGCTTCAAAGACAAATCCGCGCATTTCTTCCCGTGAAGTTACCGGGAACTGCGCCTGCGCATGTAACAGGCTTTGTTTGCCAGGGTCAGCTGCGCCCCACGCAGTATCCGGAGTGCGGACACCTTCCCCATCATTGCCACCCGCCGTTGGCGTTTTACCCAGGCTTTCGATACGGGAGTCCCAGAACAGACCCGAGTCATAAAGCGCGCTGTTAAACGTAGAGAGTACGTTACGCGGTACCGTGGGACCACCATCGTAGCCGGATTCACCAAGCGCATGATAACGCCCGGGACCCAGTAGATCGGGTTGAATAGCGCCTACTCCAACGGGCAGTGATAGACCATCGCCGCCACCCAAGGCCGGATGATGACAGGTAACGCAGGCAGCGTCCTGGTCTCCGCCCAGTGCCTTGCTGAAAAACAATTTCATCCCCAGTTGAGCCAGACGATCGGAAATCCGTGGCAGGTTACGTCCTTACGTCCTTCGCTGGGATCCCCTGTTAAACCATGCTCATCAATAACGGCCTGTAGTTGAGCATCAATTGTGGTGGTAGGAGTGTCAGTGTTTGAACTGTTTACGCCATCTTCAACGCTACTACCACAACCTGCACTCAGGACTAACAAACAACACGATACCGCCAGGTGTTTCATCTACGACTCCAGGCAACAACTTTAAAAGGGAACCAGTTCACTCATTATGGGAGACTTGATGATTGTTATAGTTGTCAGTATCAACCCATTCGTCGCAGAGTATAATCGTTGTCCCTGTAAAATATCATCAGAAAAAGTAGAAATATTTTTCTACACCTGGTGGTTGGCGCTGTCTATAATTTCCTGCGATAACGATTCCTGCAATTTTCCAGATTCAGAAAATAGCCCTGCTCCGCGCCCTGAATGTATGGCAGTTAATTCTTCTGACCGAAACAAAAATACGAAATTAACAGTGGCCGTGGTATTAAGTAGGTAACCAGTGATGTTGGCGGGATAGTACTTTTCTGGCAAGTATTGAGCTGCGATAACTCAATGAACTTTATAATGATTTCAATTCGACGCCTGACGGGGAAAGTTCGAGTCCTGAGATTCCATCCATTGCATAAATTCACTAAGCGAACAAGGCTGGCTGATTAAATAGCCCTGTATCGTATAACAACCATATTTTTTCAATACTTCCAACACTTCTTGTGTTTCTACGCCTTCCGCCACCACATCGATGTCCAGCGAAGCACCCAGGCCAATCATGGCATCCACGATAGAGGCGTCTTCGGCATCGGATACTACATTACTCACGAAAGAGCGGTCGATTTTTAATTCAGATATGGGTAACCGGCGCAGGTTTGTCAACGTCGAATAGCCGGTGCCAAAATCATCCACTGAAATTCGAAATCCCATATCAGTGAGCCGTTTGAGCAGCTCGCTGGTCTTGGCAGAATTGATAAACATTGCACTTTCAGTCAGCTCAAGTATGATTCGGTTGGCATCTACATTGGACTGCTCCAGCAATTCACTGATATCAGTTTCAAATTTTGGATCCTGCATATAATGCGCTGAAAGATTAATCGATAGAGAAATATCTATGCCCTTGCGGCCAAGTTCAATACCATCGGCGCACGCCCGCTGCATGACCCACCTGGAGAGCGAGTTGATTAGACCGGCGTGTTCCGCCAGCTGTATAAAGTTAAGCGGCGGAATGTATCCAAGTGTTGGGTGATTCCAACGTAACAGGGCCTCCACCCCCACCACTTTTTTAATTGCAATGTCATACTTGGGTTGGTAATACAGCTCAAGCTGATCGCGCTGAATAGCCTCTCGCAAATCCTGAGTCAGCGCCAGTTTGTCACGAGTAAAGACTTCATGGGTGTCTTCGTAAAACTCCAGGTGAGTCCCGGCGCGTTTTGCGGCATACATTGCAACATCGGCTTTTTTCAGCAATATTTGCACGTCATCCCCGTGTTCCGGAAACATCGCTATACCCATGCTGCCACTAATAAAAAGCTTGTGACCGCCCGCCTCAATTGGAACTTCGATCTCCTGTAATATTTTCTCTGCTAATAATCTTGCCTTTTCCTCTTTTAGATTCCTCAGGATTAACGCGAATTCATCGCCTCCCAACCTCGCTACGGTGTCGTCTTTGCGCAGGTTGGCTTTCAGACGTTTGCTGACTTCCAGTAGCAGATCATCACCAACATGATGACCCAATGTATCGTTAACGTCCTTAAATCGATTCAGGTCAATAAAACAGATTGCAAACTGCATGGGCAGACGATCACTCATGCGAACCAGTTGTTGCAGGCGATCATTCAACAATGCCCTGTTGGGTAATCCGGTTAAAACATCATGTAGTGAACGATGTTTAAGAATATTTTTTTGCTCATCCAGCTTTTCGATCAGCATGGAAACGTACATGGCTGCCCAGGACGCCACCCAAAGCATAATAACTGCCGCAACAATTAGCGAGACTCCCATCTCCCGGAAAAACACATTGGCCCGGGACACATGGGCCTGACGAACCAGAGTCACCCTGTAGTTGTAATTTGGAACATTGGCGCGCGCCCAGACATAGGTAAACTTGTCTACTAACTGGCTGCCAGAACGAGTCGCGGAAGTTTCTGAGATGTGTTGGTTGATCTGTTGAAAGGTTTCTTTAAGCGCTGATTCACCTGACCAGGAAACCAGATTACCATGCTGATCACTGACAAAAAGGTAGATCGCACCTTCTTCGTTACTCTTGCCATCAGGCAATAGTATGGAATTCCAGCTGCCACCTTCCTTCACATTGTTTGCGACATCTTCAGCAATGCGTGGTGTGACACTGGAAAGTAAACCGATTTCGTTCTTAAGATTGGTAAGCTTGGCAGTATCGTAAGCGATGTAACCAAAAAATATCAGCAACAACAGCTCGCCAAGAGCGAACGACAATAATAGTTTTAACCGCAGGCTCATGTGCCGGTGTATTCTTCCGTTTTGGTGGCGGTGCTGAATCCGGCAGCCGAGTAAACCGGGCAGCGGGTGGTTATAAACGCCCATAAATTGATGATGCCGAATATTCCGACTAGAATTGCGACAGGTCGACTGGAAATCAGGCTTAAGTCGATAAAGCCGATATACACACAACTCACACCAACAATTAACCTGACGACCCGATCGATCGGATGCATGTTAGGTCCCTTTTTCATACGCTCTCCGTTATGCTAACTTTATGATAATTAAAGCACCTACTTTTATATCGGCGCTATCAGATAAATTTGCAGAAACAATGAGGAATTCTGAGTACAGAAGGTCCCTTCCCGACAATTTATTCGTCAAAAAAATCAGATAATGCAATTTGTTGAAAATGCATGACAAGACAGTAAATTATATTCGTCAATTCATTAATAGCAGTAAAGCCCATTGCTGTTCCACAAACGCCAAATTCAAGCAGAATGAGTTCAAGCGGTAAACCTCTCCCTTTTTAAAAGGGGGGATTGAGGGGGATTTTTTGCTAATAATTTGTTTAAATCCTCCTTACCCTCCCTTTTCAAAGAAGGGGATCTAACGTTATGCAATTATTCTTGCTCAACCTCATTTCATGTCTCAATAGGTATTCGTGTCTTTTTGTATATTATTATGGGATAGCAATGAGTAAAACTCGTTAGTCATCGATGTTGTAGCATAGGAACTTTGATTCGATCCCTGCAGTCAGTCGAGTCCGGAGCAATCAATGGAACAAAACTGGAAAGTCGCCATTCAACGTCAACGTGAAGACCTTGCACGGATGCTGCACGAGCCGCTAACAAGTCTAGCGCAGCAGTGTACGCCGGCGTGGTGTGACCGCGATAAACTCAATGCTGTGCTACTGGCCGGCTTTGCTGAAATTCCCCACTGTACTTATCTTTACGTTGTTAATACCGATGGCATTCAGGTATCGGACAATATCAGCCGCGATGGTTTGTTGCCGGAACATTACGGTCGTGACCGTTCCCAACGACCGTATATGCGCGAAGTCGTGCCCACGTGGGGATTTTTACTGTCAGATGCATATGTGAGTATGCGTGCACATCGGCCGTCTCTTACGGCGTTACATATTATTCGAGTTGATGGTAAAGCCGTGGGGTATCTTGGCGCCGATTTTGACTTGCGTAATCTTCCAGTCACTGCCGCGCTGTATGAAGAGCCCTCGCACTGGATGCAAATCAAAGGTGATCCGTCCATCCGTAGCACGGTGTTTCAACAGATACGCACCGAGAGCCAACTGGATCGTAACGTTGAGCAGGCGTTTTCAATTTTGAAAGAGCTGTTTGAAGACCGCGGTGTGTTCCAGGCTGTTATCCATTTTTCCAGTAGCCGCGCTACCGTCTGGTTTGTGGATGACCCCTACCGCTATCGAATATTAACTCATGAAGCACTGGCAGATCCGGATATTTGTCTTGCCTATCCGGTCCAGCCTTATCCTGACGATGCACTCATGCCGCAATCCAGTATTGAGCCGGTACTAAATGCCATGCGGCAATTGCGCGTTGCGGATGAAACCATTTATTTGCGTTCGGCTTCGATTAATATATTCAACGGCATGATCAGCCTGACTTTCTCCTGCGATGGATCGCATTACATGCGTTACGACGAGTTTCTGGAAAAAGACATGAGATTTTGGTTCGGTAGCGCGTAAAGATTCTAAACTACTTTAAATCTCACCTGGTTACTTGCCAGCAAGTTAAACAATGATTATTGCTGCATTCCAGAAAGCATAAAATTACCGTGAATGCCTTTACTCTGCGCTGAGTGCTACCTGTGATTTATTTTAATGGCTTCAACCAGAAAACCATTGGCTTGGGTGTCTGGGATGTATCATCGAGATCCTGCCAGGTAAAGGTGGTGCGCAACTCTGGGTGTTTGGTATAACCCCGTTTGTTCCAGAACATATCGAGCGGTACGTAATCCGCCGGACGGCGCGGATGATTGTCCGGACGTTCCACAGCGCAAAACGCTGCCCATGCAAAATCACCAACACGCTTTGCATGCGCTTCGCGCTCCTGAAAAAAACGTACCCCTATACCCCCGGCGTAACACGGACTCCCCCAGATAAAAGACATTTTCCGGATCAATGTCGTGTTCAATGAAGGGCCGTTTGACTTCTTCCATTTCGTGGCGCATTGGCACGGCTGTCGATGCACCAATGACCTGCCCGTCATCGAAGGCAATGACAATAACACTGCCCGGACTCTCGGTATACGTGCGCAAGTACTTCGCCTCGTATTCCATGTTGCCGTCATAAAGGTAAGGAAACTCGCGAAACACTTCGATGCGTAGCCGCGCCACCTCGGGGATGTAGCGTTCCACATCGGCGCCGGTAAAACTTTTAACCGAGATCGCGTCAGTCGATATTGAATTAGTCATGATTACACCGCTAGATCCCTGCC
>Ga0111151_1052_pt1 | contig 14942 bp, 14 predicted proteins | sample DeeMarSeWOR28_12_FD_80257 | JGI IMG/M metagenome (GOLD analysis project Ga0111151, IMG submission 80257) | Gammaproteobacteria bacterium SG8_15 | reverse complement strand
TAATCACCGCTTCGGGAATCTGGTAGTCAAAGAACGGATTCTGTCCCTGTTCGCGCATCGACTGTATTCGGGCCTGCAGCAAGGGTTCATCGGGTGATGCAAAGGGTAGTTTATCAATAATGACACAGGACAAGGCGCTGCCTTTCACATCCACACCTTCCCAAAAGCTACTGGTCCCAACCAATACGGCGTTACCCAGGGTTCGGAACTGATTCAGCAATTCCGTGCGCGGTTGGCTACCTTGCACCAGTAAGGGATACTCCAGTGCCGGTTGTAACAGACTGGCCACTTCATTGAGGGCGCGATAGCTGGTCACCAAGATAAAGGTGCGTCCTTCGCAGGCATTGATCACCGGTAACGCGGAGTCCACTACGCTCTGCGTATAATGACGCGTATTGGGTTCCGGCAATCCGGTGGGCAAATACACCAGGCTTTGTGTCTGGTAATCAAACGGGCTATCCCAGCGTTTGGTATGCGCAGACTCAACACCCAGATTCGCAGCAAAATAATCAAAACGGTTTCCCACCGCGAGTGTTGCTGACGTGAAAATCCAGGCGGCATCGTGTGCACTGATGTAATCATGAAAAGTTTGGGAAATACTGGTGGGACTCATCTGCAGTATAAAACCACGCTGCCGGGTTTCGTACCAGCGCACATACTGATTGGCATCCGGCAACAATTCCTCATCGCCTTGAGATTCAGGATCAAGATCAGCCAGGAAGTATTCCGCGCGAGCAAGCTGGTTACGCGTGCGCTGCCAGCACTTTTCAATGCCCGCACTGCGGCTAACATGCTGTTTCAGTAATCGTTCCATTGCGTTGAGACTGGCCCTGATTTCGTACAGGGCATCCATCACCTGCTCATCGTTTTCAATACTCTGCCAGGGTGCGCGCCGCTCGCTGTCTCCCAGCAACAAGCGAAAATCCGCCACTCTTTTCTGTAAGCGATCCGTGGTGTCCTGAATCGCGCCTTCGTCAGCAGCTTCCTGCAGTACTTCGTTAAGCGCATCCTTGGCAAGATCGAGTAATTGCCGACTGCTGAGTGACAGACCAAAAAACTGCGTAGCCACATCCGCCAATTGATGAGCTTCATCAAAGATAAAACCTTGCGCACCGGGCAGAATTTCCCCAAACCCCTCATCGCGCAATGCCATATCCGCAAAAAACAAATGATGATTGATGACCAGAATGTCGGCCTGCTGCGCCTGTTGCCGTGCTTTCAATACATAACAATCTTTCACGTTTGGACACTCGGTACCGAGACAATTGTCGGCGGTTGATGTCACTTGCGGCCAGATGGGTGCATCTTCTGGCACAGTGTCGCATTCGGAGATATCGCCTGACCTGGTAGTTTGGTTTCCACGGCGCGTAACTGCTGCAATTGTTGCCGACTGTAGCGACCGTCCTGGAGTTTGTGCTCGATACGATACAAACAGGCATAGTTAGCGCGACCTTTCAACAAGGCAGTGGATACCGACAACTCCAGCGCATTGCGCACCTGGGGAAGGTCGCGAAAATAAAGTTGATCCTGCAGATTCTTGGTACCGGTGGAGATAATGATTTTTTTGCCGCTGAGTAATGCTGGCACCAGGTAAGCAACTGTTTTGCCGGTACCAGTACCGGCTTCCGCAACTAGTACATCCCCGAAATCCAGTGCATCGGCAATTTCCTGCGCCATCTCTTGCTGCTGGCGACGGGGTGCAAAACCGTCAATGGTCTGCTGTAATGGGCCGTGCTCGCTTAACAGTTCGGATATGGTTGGCATAAAGGATTAAAAAAACACAGCACACCGCGCTGCGAGGTAAAAATATCAGTTAAAAGTTTTGTACTTTTGGTACTTGTTATAGTGTTGTTGTAATGGACGTCGGTTCGCTACGGTCACTGCGTTGCTATTGTAGCGGCGTCCCCGGGCGGCCTCAACGAATATATGGTCGCTGTTGCCGCACGCGCTCGATCAATTCGGCGTTCTTCTGTTTGAGTTCCCAGTCATCTTGCGCGAGGGTACTGGATTTGGCGGCCAGACTTTCCGCCTGAGTGTATTGCCCTTGTTGATAACGGATCACTGCCAGGCGGTGCCACAGACGGGCGTTGCGAGGTTCGATGCGCAGCGCGCGTTCCAGGGTAGCGGCGGCTTTTTCCGGATTACCGGACGCCTCCATTTTGCTAGCCTGGTCCAGCAAGGCGACTACCGTACGGCTGGTGCTGGTGTTTTCATTGGAATAAGTGGGCGGCCTGCTCAGCGGCTCCATTTCTGAAGCGCTATCACCTTGCGCACCAGCCTCCGGAAATTCGTATACCGGTGTGGGGCGCCGCACGGAGTCATCAATTTGCGCACTGCTGGAAATATCCGGTGTGGGCAGTGGCGTCGTATCCGGCGTGCTGGCGCAGCCCGCCATGAGCAAAATCATGGCAACCAGCCACCATAAACGGGATGGGTGAACCTGTGGTTTATGCTGCATAGCGTTGGCTTGAACCCTGGAAGTTAAAACAATTCTCTTAACCATCTAAATCCTTTTCCTCCTCCTCTTTCGGTACAAGGCGAAGTTTCTGAAGGTGCGGTACCCACAATAAACGGCAATTCTAGCGTTTCTTCACAGCCAAACCCACCACGTAATCCCGTCGCGGTGTCAATTTTTACCATTTCGATATTGGGCGGCGGCGCTTCGATGCCCTGCACCAGGCTGATTTGGTTAAAAATGTCCACCCAGATTCGCAAGGCACCGGACGATCCTGTGAGTCCGGTTGGTTCATTATTATCCTTACCCACCCAGACAATACCGAGCTTGTCACCGGTAAAACCGGCAAACCAGCTATCACGCAAATCGTTACTGGTGCCAGTCTTGCTGGCGACCACCAGATCTTCCGGCAATGTACGGTACATGCCGCGCCCGGTGCCGTAGCGCGCCGCAATGCGCATAGCATAACTCACAAGATAGATAGGCGTGCTGTCATATACCTGCTGAATCGATAAGGGGTAACGCTGTAATGGTTCACCTTTGGCTGTTAATACTTCGCGAATCGCCCGCAAGGGGGTGCGAAAACCACCCGTAGCCAGAGTGTGGTAAACCTGAGCAATCTCCCAGGGTGACAACGCCAGCGCACCCAATAGTAATGACGGATACGGTTTAATCTCCCGCTCTACACCCAGCCGCTTCAAGGTTTCAATAATGTTCGGCAATCCTAGTTCCATACCCAGACGCGCGCTGGAAAGATTATAAGAATTGGCCAAAGCCAATACCAGCGGCACCATACCATGACTTTCCTTATCGAAATTTTCCGGCACCCATTGATCGCCGGTTTCCAGCTCCAGGGTAAAAGGACTGTCGTCCAGCAAGGTGGCCAATGTGTACTGCTCCGGCCGTGATAACGCTGTGAGATAAACGCTGGGTTTTACCAGAGATCCAATGGGGCGCACCGCATCCAGCACTCGGTTAAATCCGGCGAAGCGCGGATTGCGGCCGCCGACCATGGAAAGCACTTCGCCGCTTTCCACGCTAATCACCACCGAGGCCGCCTGCAGTTCCGCTTCCTCAGTGTCGCGTGATTTACCCAGCTGATTGAGGCGACGGGTAAAGGCTTTTTCGCTTTCAGTTTGGATCAAGGGATCGAAAGTAGTAAAAATCTGCAAACCTTCGGAGTTTAAATCCTCTTCCCGGTAATCGCGTTTTAACTGGCGCCGCACCAGATCCATAAACGCGGGATAGGATGTCACACCACTCTGTGCGCGCGAGGTCACACCCAGTCCCTTCGCTTTGGCAGTCAGCGCATCATGCTTGGAAATCTCCCCTTCCTGTTCCAGCAAATCGATTACCAGGTTGCGACGATCCATGGCCCGCTTTACAAAGCGGCGCGGATTGTAATAAGACGCCCCTTTCACCATGGCAACCAGCAACGCAAGTTCCTCAACATCCAGATTGGTGATGGGCTTGTCGAAATAAAAGCGGCTGGCCAGACCAAACCCATGAATGGCGCGACGACCATCCTGCCCCAGATAGATTTCATTGAGATAGGCTTCCAGGATTTCGTCTTTGGCATAATGATGCTCCAACAGCAATGCCATGATGGCTTCGTTAACCTTGCGGGTAATGGTACGTTCGTTGGAGAGAAAAAAGTTTTTCACCAGTTGTTGGGTCAAGGTGCTGCCCCCTTGCACAGTACCACCGGCACGCAAGTTGGCCAGCATGGCGCGGAAAATGGAACGCACCGATACACCGCCATGTGTATAGAAATTGCGGTCTTCCACCAGCATCAGGGCTTTTGTTAATAGTGCTGGCACTTCTTCCAGTTGAACCAGCACACGATCTTCCGTATGCGAGGGATAGATGCGACCGATGATCGCGGGATCAAAGCGCACCAGGGGCATGGTGTCACCCGTCTTGGCATGATCCACGGTACGCACTTCGCGTCCACGAAATTCTACGCGTAGCGGCACGGATTGCTCGGGACTGTCCCAGAAAATAAAGTCGCGAGTGACTACATGAAAATTATTGCCATTGCGCCAGTAACTTCCCGGGCGGGTCGGGATGTTGCTCTTGTTATAGGACAACACCAGCAGTTCGTTTTCGAACTGGTCCGCGCTCAGCTGCGCGCCGGGATAGAGCTCCAGTGGCCGCGCAAACACTTTTGCCGGTATTGCCCAGCGCTTGCCTTCAAATTGTGTGCGAATTGTGTAATCCAGATAAAAAACATAACCGCTGAACAACGCGCTGAATATCACGCCCGCCAGCAACACCCAACGCATTTTCGCCCAGGTAAAAATTTTGCGTGACGATCTTCCTCTTCTACTACGTCGCAAATGTCTTGCCATGAGAGTGATAGTTAAAAATGAAAGGATAATTAAGGATTACATCCGGAAACATCGTTTTTTAATTCGCCGTTATAGTGATATTAATCAATATCGCAACATCGCGCCAGCGAACGCGTTGATTTGCGATGACAAGCGTGCAGAGAAAACACGTTTTCATGAACCATTCGACACTTTACTGTAAAGCGCTTTGACAACAGGATATCGTTCGCTTCCATTTAAATCTGACAAGCACTATTGGGCGACGAGTTTGTAAATCTCTCCCCTGATGTGCAGGAGATAAATTTCACCGGTATTGGCTTGCGCAAACGAGGCAATATTAAGATCGCTATCCAGCAACTGAAATGACTCATAAGCGCCACTCCCCGATTCACGCGCACCCCACAGGGTGCCAGAACAAAAATCCGTGTACAGGTAGATACCTTTCAACGCGGGTATCTGGCCGCCACGATAGACATAACCACCGGTAACAGAACAACCGGCACCGTGATCATATTCAATCACCGGATCGATAAAGGCGGGATTTTCGCAGTGGGCGGATTTATAACAATGCCTGCCTTCCTTACCATTCCAGCCGTAGTTACCGGGCTGGGCGACGATATTCACTTCTTCCCAGTTGTCCTGCCCGACATCGGCCAGCCACAGTTTTCCAGTCTCCCGATCAAATGACCAGCGCCAGGGATTACGCAGTCCCCAGGCATAGATTTCCGGCTTTCCTTTATCATTGCTTACAAACGGATTGCTGGCAGGTATGGCATAGGGATTCCCGTTATCCACATCGACTCGCAACATCGAACCCAGCAGGGTCTGGGTGTTTTGACCGTGACCTTTGGGATCGCCACCGGCACCGCCGTCTCCCAGACCAATATAGAGGAAACCGTCCGGACCAAACTCGATTTGACCACCATTGTGGTTGGAATAAGGTTGCGCGATTTCCAGCAGGCGTTTTTCCGTGCCAGGATCCAGGGATTCATTGCTGTCCAGTGACTTGAAGCGGCTGATGTATGACTTCAGCCCACCATCATTGCCGGTATAGGACAGATAAACGTAACCATTGGTACGAAACTGTGGGTGAAACGTCATACCCAATAGACCCGCTTCACTGGGTCCGGCATCTACACGGTCTGAGATATCGATGAATACCGTAGCCTCTGAAGCGTCTTCTTTATTTTCAAAGCGTAATACGCGACCGGGTTTTTCCACCACGTACCAATAGCGATCGTCATCGGGCGCCTGGGTCATATAAACAATGACATCCATAGACACGGCGTTAAACACGCGCTGTAATTTGACAGCCGGTACGGCACCGGCGCTCGCTGATGCGCCCGCGTGCCTGGTACTTGTCATGTTTTTATCACTACAACTTGAAAGGAGCAGACCGGATAACGCTATTATAAGCAATAGATGTACAGGCAAAAGATGCTGCGGTTTCATATCAACATTCCGACGTGTTTGGCAAATTGAAAGCATAGACCACTGAGTGGCTAATTGTCGGCGCCCATACTACCACAGCCACGCAATCCGTAAGTAGACGTTGATTTGCCAGGGTTATTCGCCTTCAGGGTTGCGTAATTTTTGGCCTATGACTACACTGGTCGACCTTTACGACAACTGAATAAAATTATAGACGCAGTGACAATTATTGTTACACGAATCATTCCACCGAAATAAAGAGAGCAAGACGTGATGTTAACGGACAAGTTTGCCCCGCTAAAAAACATGGACCCCTTCACTAATGACATGTTTAACCGCGTCATTGCGTTTCAGGAAAAGGATCATCCCGCCTGGAACACGGCACTGGATTTTGCCACGCGCATACAGGGCCTGCCTTTGCACAACCTGATTTTCAGCAATCCGGATCGTGATCCCACAAAGTATGGTCCTACTGTTGCCGCGTATTATCCCCTGCGCGAGGAAATGCAAAAACTTGCCGCCTATGCCAAACAGCTGTCAGCAAACCCGCTTGTCTATGACTGGTATCCGGGTAATGGATTTATCGGCAGTCTGCTGGCCCGCGAAGGTTTGTCCGTAACCGGCATTCAGGGTAACAACGTGAAAGACAACCAGATTATGTCGTTTTTTGACAGCGACATTTATCAATTTACTGAACGCACCCATACCGCTGCAAGCTGTGATGTTGTGCTCGCCTCCTGGATTCCATCACAATTGAATCCGACACCGGAAATATTGGCACAGCAGCCGAAACTGATTGCGTATGTCTATACTGAACACGTGGATGAAAGCAGCGGTCAGCGCCAGACCGGTACTGATGATATGTTTGATACGCTGGCTGATCATTATCGGCTACTGGATTCCTGGACCGTGCATCGACCGAAAAATTTACTCCATGACATCTGGCCGGACATGACACCCAGCATTGAAGAAATGCGTATCACCCGGGTTTATGCTGCCAATGAGGTGTCGTTGGAAAAACTGCATAGCATCGAAAGTAAACCGCCGTATGATTGGGAAGTGGATTTGCGAATGGCGTTGCTGGCACTGGAAGCCAAACAGGAACTGCGTGCCCGCGGCATGAATGTCTAACACCGGTAATCCTCTCCATCGCAATACTGCCAATGCCAAACATCAGCATCTGTTACACGCTCAGCAGGTATCGTGATATCGCCACGGCATTGGCGCAACGCATCAACCTGCCCTTGCTCGATTCCTGTAATGAAGGCGCTTCATTTCCTTTTCTGCTAGTCGTCGCCGAGCACGCCGAGTGCGATTATCAACTGGCGCTGCATTTTCCCACGGAAAAACTTTCACCCCTCACTGTGGACTTTCAAAGTCAGCGCCTGCGTTATCGGCAAAAGTTCGGTGGCGGTCGTCAGCAACCCATCGCTCGTGCAGTGGGACTCAAAAAAGGCCTGAAACCACACATTGTCGATGCCACCGCCGGTCTGGGACGTGATGCCTTTGTGCTGGCATCGCTGGATTGCCCAGTGCAAATGCTGGAACGTCACCCGGTGATTCATGCGCTGCTGGAGGATGGCTTGCGACGACTTGCGCTGAACGACGACAGTAATACGTCATTGGTCGATTTATTACGACTGCGTCATACCGATGCCCGGGAATGGTTAACCCACAGCGATCAAGCCATCGACGTCGTGTACCTGGATCCCATGTATCCCCATCGCACCAAAAGCGCGCTGGTAAAAAAGGAAATGCGTGTCTTGCGGCAACTGGTTGGCGACGATCTTGATGTGGTCGCCGTTTTAGAAACGGCATTACAGGTCGCCAGGCAACGCGTCGTAGTGAAACGACCCAAGACCGCACCGATCATTGGCACCAGGCCACCGTCCTTTTGTGTGGAATCCAAAAATACCCGCTACGATATCTACCTGACCCGGCAACAGCCGGACACAGGTATAAAACCCAAATACTGACCAGGCCGCTGTTGACAAACCGATGGCGGAGTCAACCTGCACTTGCGGCTGTTATGTCCGTGAATGCATGCAATGGATAGATACCGCGGGATAGTAGACCAGGTTCGCGGAAGAACTAAGCGCAAGGACTAGGCGAAAGAACTAAGAAGTACAAACTGTGCAGCCCACGGAGATGCAGGTACTGCACAGTTTGTTAAGTGTCACAAGGTATGGAGGAAAAATCCTTTTTACCCTTATATAAGAGCTACTCTTACAATTGACCTCAGGCGGCTTCCACGCTCAGATTGAGCGCATCCATCAGTTCACTGGCGCCAAAAGGTTTGGTCATGCATTTTTCTGCGCCGGCATCGACAACTGCTTCGACGGTACCGTTGCCCGGATAGCCAGTCATACCGATAACACGAATGGAACGGGTCGCCGGCGTTTCCTTGATGAAACGGCAGACTTCGATACCATCGATGCCAGGCATACGGATATCCAGTAAAATCACGTCTGGATTGAAACTGTGGATCTTGCTGCCTGCAGAAAAGCCGTTTTTCGCAGTATCGATTTCAATTTCGTCATCGATATTCTTGATGACGTCTTTCAACGTGGAAACAAACTGTTCGTTATCGTCAACAATGAGGATACGCAGTTTTTCATTTTCCGGACGGAAGAGAGTCAAACCACGCTCTTTGGCAAAGCGTTCCACTTCTTCCATGGTAAAACGACGGTGACCACCAGCCGTCAACATAGCATCCAACATGCCTTTTTGTGCCCATTGGCGTACAGTGACGGGGGATACCATTAATAGATCAGCTACTTCATTCGGAGCCAGATATGCTTTTGAGTTCATGTTAATCAACCTTCAAGTTTTACTCTGTTAATAATTAAAATATAACTACCCTAATTTCCCCATTGCACGCTTCCATTGCTTTAATTTTAATTTCTCGAATTTTTCGTCCTTTAATTCATTATTTACGCGCATCCTGTAAGCCCTGAGCGTTAGCGAATCTTCACGCGATAGCGCTGCTTGCTCCACCCATGGACTTTGTCGTGCGCCTCAATGTAGACAGCGCTGACATCCGCAGGAATAGTCACGTCACCCAGGCTGCGCGTAAAAGGCTGCTCATCAACGTGCGGATGATAAAGCGTCCGGGTTCCCAGTTCCTTACCGTCTTCGGTCACCACGCGCCACGCATCAGCGTAATGATCCCAACCGGTATCGCCATGCTTCAGCGTGACATTAAACACCCAGCCCGCACGTTGCTTTTCTGCTTTTACATTGACGATTTCAACCTCACCGGCGTTAACCACCGACATTCCGCCAAGGGTATAAACAGAAATCACGATCGCAAACTTTCTTACTGCTGACAAACAATTCATGTTACTGCCACTCAAATCCGCTTTGTTTACGTTAACCAACCACCCTGAACAGCACCTGTAAAACAATCATGGCGTAAATGCCGGCCAGCACATCATCGAGCATAATTCCCAGGCCACCACTCACGCGCTGATCGATTATGCGAATCGGCCATGGCTTGACGATGTCAAAGATGCGAAACAACACAAATCCAACACCTATCCAGAGCCATCCCGGCGGCGCGGCAATCATGGTAATCAGAAAGCCGATGACTTCATCCCACACAATGGAAGGATCATCGTGAACACCCAATTGCCTGGCTGCAGTTGCGCAAATCCAGATACCTGCCAGGAACCCAATTACCACAACTGCAAGGTACTGCCACATCCACAAACTTTCCAGAAGCAGGTATAAGGGAATAGCCAACAAGGTGCCTGCCGTACCCGGCGCTTTCGGCGCCAACCCACTTCCTAATCCGATGGCCAACCAGTAAATCGGACTAACGGATTTTGCTTTTCCCTTAGGTTGATCGCTTTGATCAACTGATCGATTCTGTTTAGCCATGCGACGTGTGAAATGTAAGTAAATAGTAGTAATAGATGCAATCAATCAAAACGTTAAAATCGAATTTTTTACAATAATTTTACAATATTGTCACATTTTTGAGAGGGTAAATATTATTTATTTATCAATAAGATATAAATTGGATTCGCAAATTTCGCGCGAATAGCCATAACAATCAGGAGGATAGGATTGTCGGCTTAGCCCCCGGTAAAGTGCTCGAAACCGAGCTGGGCTAAGGTCATTTCCTTGCCTTTGTTTAGCACACGCAAGCCACCGCGCGCCTCGATTACACCGATATTGCTTAACTTGATACCGAGTTGCCCCCCTTAGTACGCTTGTTTCGATATCAACAGATTCTCTCAGGGTCTGCACCGAATCCGACACAGGCAGCTGTTCCATCGCAATGGTTGCACCAACTTTGCTGGCCTCCAGTATGTGCGTTAAGTCAGCGGCAAGCCCATCGGAAATATCAATCATCGACGAAGCAATATCGCGCAGGGCGATACCTAACGCTATACGGGGCAACGGTCGGTGGAGCCTGTCACACAGGAATGTTGCTTGCTGCTCTGATAACCTGTTAGCCGGCAATGTTTGTTGATGAATCCGCAGGCCCAATGCCGCATCGCCCAGGGTGCCCGATACAAAAACCTGATCGCCGGGTTGCGCACCGCTTCTTGTAATGGCCTTACCCTGCGGTACCAGCCCCATGATTTGCACGGTAACACTCAATGGACCTTGCGTGGTATCACCACCTATCAGTTGCACATTAAACACCTTGGCGAGCTGAAAAAACCCGTCGCAAAACTGCTGCAGCCAGTTGTCATCCGCTTCAGTCAGCGTCAAGGCCAATGTCGCCCACGCCGGTTCCGCGCCCATGGCCGCGAGGTCACTCAGATTAACTGCCAGCGCTTTGTGTCCAACATCAAATGGCTGGCTGTCGAGCGGAAAATGCACGCCATTGACCAATGTATCCACCGCCGTCACCAGTTGATAACCCGCCGGTATCGTTGTAACCGCCGCATCATCGCCGATGGCCAGCACAACATCATCGCGCAGCACACCGCGCACTTTGAAGAATTGATCAATGAGGGAAAATTCAGACTGTGTCATGGTCAGCGTGCTGGAATCCCTTTTTGCTGTCCTCCATGGATAACAATGGCCGGCACAGTGAAATAAACTAAGAGGATTTTTTTGCCTTGACTTCTACGGCACGTAATTTTTTTGCCACACCATCCAGAATACTATTTACGTACTTGTAACCGTCTTCCGCGCCAAAAGTTTTCGCGATCTCAACCGCTTCATTAATGACGACTCTATAAGGAATATCCGGGCGATACTGCAATTCATAAACACCGAGGCGCATGATGGCGCGCTCAACAGGATCGATTTCTTCAAAGGCACGATCCAGCAAACCATGAATATGGTCATCGATCTCGTCTACATGGGCGGGAATCTGGTGTAACAATTCATGAAAGTATTTCAAATCCACCGTGGTCATGTCATGTTCCAGCACAAACTGCTGATCGATGTCCGACAGGTTGATATTGCTCATCTCCCACATGTAGAGGGCTTGCACCGCGCGCTTGCGGGCCAGGGAACGTGCTTTGCTCATAGCGAATACTTCTTTCTCGGTTAGTTAGTCCAAAGCACGCAACAGGTTGACCATCTCGATGGCCGACATGGCCGCTTCCACGCCTTTGTTACCGGCTTTGGTACCCGCACGCTCAATAGCCTGTTCGATAGTGTCCACCGTCAACACACCGAAGGCCACCGGCACATCATATTGCGACGATACCTGGGCAAGCCCCTTGGTGCATTCGCCGGCCACGTACTCAAAGTGGGGTGTACCGCCACGAATAACGGCGCCCAATGCGATGATGGCGTCAAACTGTTTTTTCGCCGCGATACGTTGTGCAGCCAGCGGCATTTCAAACGCACCCGGTACGCGCACAATATGCAGATCATTATCTTCTGCACCATGACGCTTGAGCGCATCCACTGCACCACTCAACAAACTCTCTACCACAAAACTGTTAAAGCGCGACACAATAAGACAAAACTGCGCACCCTGAACGGTCAATCCACCTTCATATGTTTTGATATTATTCGCTGGTGACGTATTCCTCTACTTCAAGTCCAAATCCCGACAGACCATGAATGCGTTTCGGCGCACTCATAACGCGCATTTTACGCACGCCCAGGTCCAGCAGAATTTGTGCGCCAGTGCCGTAGGTCCTTAAATCCGAACCCGGTTCACGGCGCACCGGCATTTCGCCGCGCTCTTCCAGCTGGTAGTTTTCCACCTGGCGCAGGATGTCCTCTTTCTCGCCAGGATAACTCAGCAACACGATCACACCCTTTCCCACAGATTCAATGCGGCGCATCACGTCATCCAGGGGCCAGCCGGTATCCTTGCGCTGAATTCCCAGGACATCATTCAAATAATGCGGCATATGCACACGAACCAGTACCGGGTCCGATGGCTTGATGTCACCTTTGACGAGTGCAAAGTGCACCTGGTCATCGATGCGATCGCGGTAACTCACCAGGTGAAACTCGCCAATATGATTTTTGATCTGGCATTCGGCCACGCGCTCCAGGCTTTTTTCCGTGGACAAGCGATAACGAATCAGCTCAGCGATGGTGCCGATCTTAAGATCAAATTCTTTGGCGAATATCTCCAGGTCCGGCCGGCGCGCCATGCTGCCATCTTCATTCAATATTTCCACGATGACGCTGGCTGGCTCCAGACCCGCCAGACGCGCAAGGTCACAACCCGCCTCGGTATGTCCCGCGCGTGTCAGCACACCGCCGGGCTGGGCCATAATGGGAAAAATATGCCCCGGTTGCACAATATCAGCGGGTGTGGCATCGGGCGCCACCGCTGCCTGGATGGTAGTGGCACGATCCGCAGCCGAGATGCCCGTGGTTACCCCCTTGGCTGCTTCAATAGATATCGTGAAATTAGTGCCGAACGTGGCGCTGTTCTTGTTAACCATCAATGGTAAATGCAATTGTTCACAGCGCTCCCGGGTCAGCGTCAAGCAAATCAAACCACGGCCATAACGGGCCATAAAGTTAATATCCACGGCGCCCACATGGCTGGCTGCCATTACCAGATCGCCCTCGTTTTCACGATCTTCATCATCAATCAGGATGACCATCTTTCCCTGACGGATATCTTCAATGAGTTCTTCTGGTGTATTCAGATGCATATGATTAACTGGGGTGCTGGCGGCGATTTATCGGCTGCCTTATCACCCAATAATAAGCGTTCCAGATAGCGCGCGATGATATCCACTTCCAGATTCACTTTACGCCCGGCTTCATAGCCACCCATGGTGGTTTCCTGCAAGGTGTGCGGCACGATATTCAATTCAAAGTCTCTGCCTGCGACAGCATTCACCGTCAGGCTAATTCCATCCACGCTAATGGATCCTTTTTCGGCAATATATTTCGCCAACTGAGCTGGCGCCTTAATCGTAAAACGTTCTGAACGACCATCACTCCAGCGCTTGGCCACTTCGCCCACCCCATCCACATGCCCACTCACCAGATGGCCGCCGAGACGGGTCGTTGGGGTCAGGGCCAGCTCCAGGTTCACTCGATCACCGCTTTGCCATTGGCCTGCAACCGTCCGCGACAGGGTTTCCCCGGAGACATCGGCAATAAAACCATGCGCTGTTTTTTCCACGACGGTCAGGCAGACGCCGCTCACGGCAACACTGTCGCCCAGCGCCAGATCAGCAACCGGCAGTTTGCCGATGTTCAAGCTCATGCGCAGATCGTTGTTCTTGCGTTGCAAGGACTCAATGTGACCGACGCTTTGTATGATTCCCGTGAACATGGTTTAAATTCGATTAATAGCTGGAGGCTCTAGATAATAACGGCTCAACAATTTATTGGGTATATTTCAGATGGGCAATGATACGCCAATCTACCCCGATCTGGCGAGTTTCCACCACGTTGAGGGGGACTTTTTGCACCATGCGGGTTAATTCCGGTAAATGAAACGCGCCTTTTGCCTGATCGCCCATAAGACTGGGGGCAATATAAAACAGCAGTTCGTCAATTAACTGCTGCGCCAGCAACGCCCCATTCAACCGGGCACCCGCCTCCACCATCACTTCGTTAATTTGGCGCTGTGCAAGATCCTGCAAGACCAACGAGAGATTTACCTTTTCTCCATCACTTTCAAGCACAGCGACTTCCGCGCCGGCTTGTTCCAGCTTGTGTTGACGCTGTTGATCCTGGCTACAGGTGTAGATCAGGGTTTTTCCGGGCAGACTTAGCATCTTTGCGTGACCAGGCATCTGTAACTGACTATCGAGCACGACCCGCAACGGCTGGTCAGCATCCGTGAACTGGTGTATTGCTGGATGATGACTCGAAGGCAATCGCACATTGAGTGATGGGTCATCAGCCATGACGGAGCCAATGCCGGTCACGATCGCCGAACTGCGCGCGCGATAATGATGGACATCCTGACGTGCCGCGTCGCCCGTGATCCATTGACTTTCACCCGAAGCCATCGCGGTGCGCCCGTCCAGGCTCATGGCAACTTTGCACCGTACATACGGCAGTTGCTGACGCATACGTTTAATAAAACCGGGATTCAGTGTTTCCGCCTCGGCCTTGAGCACATCGCATTCGACGGCAATACCTGCTTCACGTAGTTTTTCCAGACCCTGACCGCTTACCAGGGGATTAGGATCCAATCCCGCCACCACGACTTTTGCCACCTTGGCGCCAATCAAGGTATCAGCACAGGGTGGCGTCCGCCCGAAATGAGAGCAGGGCTCCAGCGTAACATAGACAGTAGATCCTTCCGCATTGGCGCCCGC
>Ga0111151_1018_pt1 | contig 16090 bp, 13 predicted proteins | sample DeeMarSeWOR28_12_FD_80257 | JGI IMG/M metagenome (GOLD analysis project Ga0111151, IMG submission 80257) | Gammaproteobacteria bacterium SG8_15 | reverse complement strand
CTTGGTCACAACCGGTGTGGCGGCGACACCGGAATACATTTGTTGCGAAAGCACCGCGCGTTGAATGCGATACTCAAACGTGGATGGTGATTCACCCTGGGCGCTGAGTTGTTGCTTGTAAAGCTGGTTGGAGAATTCACCGTTCTCCTGGAATGCTTCAAAACCCTGGATGGTTTGCACCAGAAAATCATCGGAGATGCGATACCCTACCTCGTTGGCAGTTTGTACGATCACTTCGCGATTGATGATATCGTCCAGTGCTTTTTGTTTGATTTGTGGATCCATCAAGGAAGGATTGAATTGATCGCCGAACATTTCCCGCATGCGATCACGCTGCAGATAGAATTCGCGTTGGTAGGTCTGCTGAGTGATTTCCTCACCATTAACATTGGCCACCACCAGTGATCCGCCGGTGCCGAAGTACTCGTTGATACCCCACAGGGCAAAGGGAATAATCAGAAGAATGACGATCGCCCAGGCGATCCAGCCTTGCACACTTTCTCTTATGTAACCAAGCATTTAATATGGCGCCAACAATAAGCAATCGATTCGAGAACTATTCAAACTGTAATTTTTGCTGAATTTTCTACTGAGCTACAAATGAAAGGCGCTCCGTATCGGAACGCCTTTCCCATTGTTATGGCGGTAGGGATCGAACCTACGACCCTCGCCTTGTAAGGGCGATGCTCTCCCAGCTGAGCTAACCACCCAGCGAAAGCGCGCTAGTTTACGGCATCCTTGAGCGCTTTTCCAGCTTTAAATGATGGATTTTTGGCGGCTGCAATTTGAATGGGTTCACCGGTGCGGGGATTGCGCCCGGTGCGTGCAGCACGTTCACGAACCAAAAATGTCCCAAATCCAACCAGCGAAACCTGGTCACCTTTACTCAGCGCATCAGAAATGGCGCCAATCATGCCATCCACTGCCCGACCGGCAGCGGCTTTGGAAATATCGGCACTCTCGGCTACGACGTCAACTAATTCTTGTTTGTTCACAAATGATACCCCTTATTTTGTATTTTTATAGAAAGATAGCTTATAGCTAATCCCAGTCCTGCGAGTACATCGTCTCTAACTACTTACCAGTATTTACTCTGCACAGTCCGTCGCCAGCGGTCTTGCTTGAATCGGAAATTTCCGTCAACAAAGCCATGACCTGCTGATAAGGGACAGGCTTTATACCAATGGGTTCCGAATGGGTCAAGCGAAGACCGTTCCTACCAGCATGTGAAGCTTCACTGCCGGGGTTCATCGTGGAGTCATATCGAAAAGTTACGGCAAGTGCTCTTTAGAACCAGTCCTAATTGTAATGCGCAAAAGTCAAAAGCCAATGACTTTTGCGCTGTTTTTTCAGGATTTGTTTGAGCGTTCTATGTGCGTCAGTGCGTTCTGATCGAATTTTCCGCATCTTCAGAGCCTTTTTGCTCAACCGCGACGGCTTCTTTTCCCTCGCTGCCGGGTAATGCCTTGGGCATCTCAGTCAAGGCGACTTCGAGCACTTCATCCACCCAACGCACGGTACGGATGTCCAGACTTTCCTTGATGTTTTCTGGAATCTCCGTCAGATCACGGCTATTTTCCTGCGGAATCAGAACGGTTTTTATGCCACCACGATGCGCGGCAAGGAGCTTCTCTTTCAAACCGCCGATGGGCAGGACTTCACCCCTCAGGGTAATCTCGCCTGTCATGGCCACGTCGGATCGCACGGGGATACCCGTGAGTACCGATACGATCGCGGTACACATGGCGATACCCGCACTGGGTCCATCTTTGGGCACAGCGCCTTCCGGCACGTGGATATGGATGTCATTTTTCTCGTAGAACTCTTCCGACTCGATACCAAGCATTTTGGCGCGACTGCGCACGACGGTCATTGCAGCCTGAACCGACTCTTTCATCACATCGCCCAGCTGTCCGGTAATCACGTGCTTGCCTTTACCCGGAACGATAACCGCCTCGATAGAAAGCAAATCGCCGCCGACTTCCGTCCATGCCAGCCCGGTGACCTGTCCCAGTTGGTCTCTTTCCTCGGCGCGACCAAAACGAAAACGTTTCACACCCAGGTAATCTTCCAGATTTTCTTCCGTGATCGTGATGTGATGTGTCGGCTTGTCGATATCTTCAAGCAAGATGTTCTTCACTACCTTGCGACAGATTTTGGAAATTTCCCGTTCCAGATTCCGCACGCCGGCTTCACGCGTATAGTAACGAATGATGTCACGGATTCCTCCTTCACTGATTTCCAGTTCGGATTCTTTCAGGCCATTGGCTTTGATTTGTTTGTTAATGAGGTAACGCTGGGCGATATTTACCTTCTCGTCTTCGGTGTAACCGGAAATGCGAATGACTTCCATCCGGTCCAGCAATGGCCCGGGGATGTTCATGGTATTGGCGGTTGCCACAAACATGACATCCGACAAGTCATAATCCACTTCCAGATAATGATCCGCGAAGGTATTGTTCTGCTCCGGATCCAGCACTTCCAGCAATGCTGACGCGGGATCGCCACGGAAGTCCATTGCCATCTTATCGATCTCGTCGAGCAGGAATAACGGATTACGGGTGCCCACTTTTGACAGATTTTGAATAATCTTGCCCGGCATGGAACCGATATACGTACGACGATGGCCGCGAATTTCCGCTTCGTCGCGTACTCCACCGAGCGACATACGAATGAATTTACGATTTGTTGCACGCGCAACGGATTTACCCAAAGAGGTTTTGCCCACGCCCGGTGGACCCACCAGACACAGGATCGGGCTCTTCGCCTTTTTCGCACGTTGTTGCACGGCAAGGTATTCGAGAATTCGTTCCTTCACTTTTTCCAGACCATAGTGATCGGCTTCCAGCACTTCTTCTGCGGCACCCAGGTCATTACGCACTTTACTGCGCTTCTTCCACGGAACGTTGACTAACCAATCAATATAATTGCGCACCACAGTCGCTTCCGCTGACATAGGTGACATCATTTTCAGCTTATTGAGTTCGGATTCGGCCTTTTCTTTGGCTTCCTTGGACATACCCGCTTCTTCGATCTTGCGGGTCAGGTCATCGACTTCATTGTGGCCTTCGTCGAGATCACCCAGCTCTTTTTGAATGGCTTTCATTTGCTCATTCAAATAGTACTCGCGCTGGCTCTTTTCCATCTGGCGCTTCACACGTCCACGAATGCGTTTTTCAACTTGTAGCAAGTCGATCTCGGCTTCCATTAATCGGCTTCCATTAATCCAATCAAATGTTCCAGGCGCTCGCGCAAACTAATGATCTCGAGAATCTTCTGTTTCTCTTCAATCTTTAATGACATGTGCGCAGCGATGGTATCCGCCAGTCGACCTGGCTCGTCAATGCTGGATAATGAGGAAAGAATTTCCGGAGGCACTTTCTTGCTGAGTTTGACGTATTGATCAAACTGCGCCATGACTGAGCGCATAAGAACTTCGGACTCGCGCTCGTCGAGCTGAGTGGAATCGGGTGATTCCACCTTGGTAATTTGCGCTTTGAAGTATTCGTCGGTACCCATCAGGTGCAGGATGCGTGCACGCTCGCTGCCTTCGACCAGCACTTTGATCGTGCCGTCAGGTAATTTGAGCAATTGCAGGATATTGGCAATGGTACCGATCTTGTAAAGATCTTCAGCGTCGGGCTCATCTTGTGAGGCATTTTTTTGCGCAGCGAGCAAAATGCGTTTGTTTTCCTCCATTGCCGCTTCCAGGGCCAGTATGGATTTTACGACCACGTCACGCAACGGTAACACGGGCATCACCTGGAGCTGGTCATTGACAATATCGGAAATCTTGTCTTCTTCAGACATATTTATCCCTCTCTGGTTGAGAAGGTGCATCCAAACTTATAATTAGTGGTCGTTATTACCTGTGCGTTACACACGCCGCCTAGAGACTTGCTTCTATTCGGGAACACTAATTAAGCGATTGCAACACCTCCAAGAAAATTATTGTGTAACGCCTAACCTAATTCTGTGCAATTCGTTTGCCATACTAGTTAGTCTAGTATGTTTGGGCGTTGCGTATAGACTTCAAGGGGACTCAGTTTTCGACATATTTCGTACAAATACTATGCCATTTGCACGATTCTTCGCCTGTTGGCAGCGAAGTTTGGGTATGGGATCACACTTTTACTAAAAGATTAGTATTACTAGATCAGTAGTGGTGCCGCATCAATCTGATGCGGCACGACTTTGTTCGCCACCTTCGAAGATCAGTAAAGGCTTGGATTTGCTTTCGATGACGTCCTCGTCAACGATCGCCTTGCTCAAGCCTTCCATCGAAGGTAAATCATACATAGTATCGAGTAATACATGCTCGAGAATGGAACGTAAGCCACGTGCTCCGGTCTTGCGCTCCATGGCTTTGCGCGCCACGGCATAAAGCGCTTCGGAACGAAATTCCAGTTCGCAATCTTCCATCTCAAACAATTTCGCGTACTGCTTGGTAATCGCGTTCTTCGGCTCGGTAAGAATCCGTACCAGCGCGTCTTCGTCCAGTTCTTTCAGAGTTGCAATCACTGGTAAACGGCCAACAAATTCCGGTATCAAGCCGTATTTGGTCAGATCTTCCGGAGCGACGGTTTCTAGCACTTCACCGATACTCTTCTTGTCTTGTTTGCTTTGAACCTGGGCCGAGAAACCAATGCCGCTCTTTTCAGAGCGATCGCGGATAATGCGATCCAGGCCATCAAATGCACCGCCACAGATAAACAGAATATTCGCGGTATTGACCTGAAGGAATTCCTGCTGCGGATGCTTGCGTCCACCTTGCGGTGGCACCGACGCGATCGTCCCTTCAATGAGCTTCAACAGTGCTTGTTGCACGCCTTCACCGGACACGTCACGGGTAATTGACGGGTTGTCCGATTTGCGGGAGATCTTGTCGATCTCGTCGATATAAACAATGCCGGTTTGCGCCTTTTCAACATCGTAATCGCACTTCTGCAACAACTTCTGAATGATATTTTCGACGTCCTCTCCCACATAACCGGCTTCGGTTAGCGTAGTGGCATCGGCAATGGTGAAAGGTACATTAAGTAGTCGGGCCAATGTCTCCGCCAGCAGGGTTTTACCACTACCGGTGGGACCGATTAACAGGATATTACTTTTTGCCAGCTCGACATCGTCTTTCTTTTGACCCGCCTCTAAGCGCTTGTAGTGGTTATACACCGCGACTGAAAGAATCTTCTTGGCGCGAGGCTGGCCGATGACATACTCATCAAGAATCTGGTTGATTTCATGGGGGGTTGGCAGTTTGCTACCGCCAAGGTTGGATGACTTCTCTTCAACTTCTTCCCGGATAATGTCGTTGCATAACTCGACACATTCATCGCAGACAAAGACCGAAGGTCCGGCAATCAGTTTACGCACTTCGTGCTGGCTTTTACCGCAAAACGAGCAGTATAAAAGCTTGCCGCCGTCGTCACCCTTATTGTGCTTGTCGTCTGGCATATCTTACCTCTTCATACATGTGAGACAGCGCAGGAAGTCATTGGTTTTACTATCCCGCGATCTCAATTTTGATATCGTCTAGCCCAATTGTTACTTTAACTTCAAAGAGGAACAGATCGCAACAATCTTTAACAAAGGTAATATATTTCAGGCGCTTAGGCAAACTTATTCAGACGAAATACCCGCGCGGTTCATCAGTACTTTATCGATCAGACCGTAATCCACCGATTGTGGGCCGCTCATGAAATTGTCACGATCGGTATCCACTTCTATTTTTTCCAGCGGTTGACCGGTGTGTTCTGCCATAATTTTGTTAAGTCTTTCACGGACTTGCAGAATTTCTCGGGCATGGATCTCAATATCGGAAGCCTGTCCCTGCACCCCGCCAAGCGGCTGATGAATCATCATCCGGGCATGCGGCAGGCAAAAGCGCTTACCCTTGGTGCCACCCGTCAACAATAAGGCGCCCATGCTGGCTGCCTGGCCAATACACATGGTGCTCACGTCACATTTGATGAATTGCATGGTGTCGTAGATGGCCAGGCCGGCGGTCACTGAACCACCTGGAGAATTAATGTACAGGTGAATATCTTTGTCGGGGTTTTCGGACTCCAGAAATAATAGTTGTGCCACGATGACGTTGGCAGAGTAGTCATCCACTGGGCCAACTAAAAATACCACGCGCTCCTTGAGCAGGCGGGAATAGATATCATAGGATCGTTCCCCACGCGCGGATTGTTCGACGACGATCGGGACCAGGTTCAGATTTTGGATATCGCTCACACTACTATTTTTCATTAACCGTTCACCTTGATTGCTTCGCTGTTTAACCCGCTGCTGTCGGATTCATCAGCTCGTTAAACGTGGTTTTCTTGTCTGTAACTGACGCTTGGGTTACCACCCAGTCTATCGCCTCGTCTTCCAACACGAGGTTCTCAATCTCAGACAAGCGTTCTTTATCACCGTAATAATATTTAACAACCTCTTCCGGTCTTTCATAACTAGCGGCAATATTTTCGATCGCTTCACGTAATTTTGCCGGTTCGACTTTAATTTCATTTTGTTTGATCAGCTCAGATAAAATTAGTCCTAAAGCGACTCGGCGTCTAGCTTGATCTTCAAATAACTTGGGATCGATATCCTGCGTTTGATTGCCTTCTGATAATCCCATCGCCTGACGCTGTTGCTGCATCAAATGCTCGATTTCACCGTCGATTAACACTTTCGGCAGATCCACCGGATTCTGCTCCACAATACCGTCCAGCACTTGTTGTTTAACTTGCGAGCGAATTTTCTGCTTTGCTTCACGCTCCATGTTTTCTTTAACCTGCTCGCGCAGTTTATCCAATCCGCCCTCGGTAATACCAAACGACTCGGCAAATTCGTCATTGAGTTCCGGTAATTCCGGGGCTTCGACCTTGTGCGCTTTCACCTTAAATTCGACGTCTTTATCAGCAAGATTCTTGGCATGATAATCGGCTGGAAATTTGACATTTATACTGCGTTCTTCGCCGGCTTTAATACCCACCAGTTGATCCTCAAAACCCGGTATCATCCGTTTGGCACCCAGCTCCAGAGCATAATCCTGTGCAGTACCGCCCTCGAATGCTTCGCCATCCATAAAGCCTTCAAAATCGATCACTACCCGATCACCATTTTCAGCGGCTTTATCTGCTTCCTTCCATTGCTTGCGCTGTTTGCGGATGGTTTCCAGCATCTCGTCCATATCCTGCTCACTAATTTCCAGAACAGGTTGCTCGACTTTTATATTTTCCAGACCCTTGACGGCGATCTCAGGGTACACTTCAAATGTCGCGGTGTAGGTCATTTCACCAGATTCACTGGTGCTTTCTGCAGGCTGAATATGAGGCATACCTGCAGGACGCAGGTTTTCCTGGGTCAGGGCTTCTACATAACTCGACTGAATCAATTCACCCATGACTTCCTGCTCGACCTGCCCGCCGTAACGCTGCTTGATCACGTTCATAGGCACCTTACCGGGGCGAAAACCCTGGATTTTGGCCTTGCCCGCCAATTGCTTCAGGCGTACCTGAACTTCCTGGTCAAGCTTGTCTTTCGGAATTTGTACTGTCATGCGGCGTTCTAAACCGCTGGTCGTTTCTACAGAAACTTGCATAGCTCCCACACCCTCGTAATAAAAATCAATTTGCCAGACACTGAACCGTGGTTGTTGACGTTAAAGTCAGAGCGCTATTTGATCGTGGTTGTTACGTGTAACTATCACCAGTAAGCCGATAAATTACTGCCAATTACGATCGACGTTGAATAAGTATTGGTGCGAAAGGAGAGACTCGAACTCTCACGGGTTGCCCCACTGGAACCTAAATCCAGCGCGTCTACCAATTCCGCCACTTTCGCAGATTTAATTCGCGAATCGTGAGATTCCGCTAACTAAGGCCTTATTCCAAGGACTCACCTAAAGAATCTCTAACATTCGCTTTGCTCATTAAGAGCTTCTAAATACCAATTCCGCCACTTTCGCAAAACTGCCCATGCTTCCGGTGTGAATCAAATTTCGGTGTTATGCCCGCTACTCAACTTGCCGCGCTAAAGCACAACGAAATCAGCGCTTAAGGGGGCGTATCCTACACCATTTGAGAATTTTTTACTACGCCACCCTATATTCGTCGCACCTAAACACACCCTTAAAAACAAGCATTTATTAAAAGCCCTGGATACGCTAAGCTTTGGCAGTTTTGTATGTCGCTGGCAGGTAATGACCATGAAATTGCGCATTGGTTTGCTGCTATGGAACAAGAGTTTGAATAAGGATCTAATTGCACTATGAGTACCCCGGAAAAAACCACGCCCGTAAATTTCATTCGCCACATTATTAATCGCGATCTGGAAACCGGTAAATTTGGCGGGCGTATCGCGACGCGGTTTCCACCCGAACCCAATGGCTACCTGCATATTGGCCATGCCAAATCCATTTGCCTGAATTTCGGTATTGCGGAAGATTATTCCAATGCGACCTGCAACATGCGTTTCGATGACACCAACCCCACCAAGGAAGACATCGACTATGTCAATTCCATCCTGGCAGACGTCCGCTGGCTGGGCTTTGAATGGGCGGGTAATGTGAAATACACCTCGGACTATTTCGATCAACTCTACGACTTCGCTATTGAGCTTATTAACAAGGGCAAAGCGTATGTCTGCAGCCTGTCCGCGGAGGAAATTCGTCAAGGTCGCGGAACCCTGACAGAACCCGGCACCGATAGTCCGTACCGTAACCGCAGCGTGGAAGAAAACCTGGACCTGTTCAAACGCATGCACGATGGCGAGTTCAAGGATGGTGAGCATGTATTGCGGGCTAAGATTGATATGGCCTCCCCTAACATCAATATGCGCGACCCAGTGATCTACCGCATCATCCATGCCGCCCATCATCAAACCGGTGACACGTGGTGCATCTATCCCATGTATGATTATTCGCACCCCATCTCCGATGCGCTTGAAGGTATTACCCATTCCCTCTGTACCCTGGAGTTTGAAGACCATCGTCCCCTGTATGACTGGGTACTGGATAACATCACCATTGATTGTCATCCGCAACAGATCGAGTTTGCACGTCTATCCCTGGAACACACCGTGATGAGCAAACGCAAACTTATGGACCTTGTGAACAAAGAGTATGTCGATGGCTGGGATGATCCGCGCATGCCCACCATTGCCGGGATTCGTCGCCGCGGATATACCCCGGCATCCATACGTGACTTTTGCGATCGGATCGGCATAACCAAGGTCGATACGGTGATTGAAATGGGTGTACTGGAACACGCCATTCGTGATGACCTGGATGCCAATGCGCCACGCGCCATGTGCGTATTAAATCCGTTAAAGATCGTTATCGATAACTACCCCACTGACAAAACGGAAACCATTAGCGCAGCTCGCCATCCAAAAATCGAGACGCTGGGCAAACGGGAATTCACTTTTACCCGGGAAATTTACATCGATCGTTCGGATTTTGAAGAAGTACCCCCCAAAGGGTTCAAGCGACTCATTCCCGGTGGTGAAGTACGTTTGCGTAACGCATATGTCATCAAGTGTGAAGAAATCATCAAGGATGATGATGGCAATATTAGTGAACTTCGTTGTAGTTATGATGAAAATACCCTGGGCAAAAATCCCGAAGGACGGAAAGTCAAAGGCGTTATTCATTGGGTATCGGCCAGTGATTGCGTCGATGTTGAAGTACGGCTTTACGATCGTTTATTTAAAGAAGCTGATCCCGTTGCAATAAGCAAAAGCGGTGACCTGAACGAACAACTCAATCCGGATTCATTGACCATCCTGGAACATTGTAAAGCCGAAAAAAGTCTCGCTACGGCCAAAGTGGGTGAACAGTTTCAGTTTGAACGCGAAGGGTACTTTTGTGTCGACAGCAAGCACACAACTGCGGACAAACCGGTTTTCAACCGTACTGTCACACTGCGGGATACCTGGGCTAAAATTCAGCAGAAAAACGCATGATGATCTGAGACGATCGTCGTTATTAAAATCGCAGGAAGGAAAATGGGGTGGACGATGGGAATCGAACCCACGACAACAGGAGCCACAATCCTGTGCTCTACCAACTGAGCTACGCCCACCATTGTTACTTACAACTTGTGGAACTTGATTCTGAAACGACCACACTGTTAAGTATGCTCATTCACAGGCGCCATATTATGTAGTTTCTTCCGCGCCGATGCCAGCTAAAAGTCCTGGCCGCTGCAAAGAAACAACCTAAATATGGCACGCCCGGCAGGATTCGAACCTGCTACCCTCGGCTTAGCTTACCATCTACAGCTTTCGCTGCTGCCCGATACATTCTTGGACATTTGTGGTCTGGACCATCTCTTCACCATTTCAGGTGCCGCACGTATGGCCTCTACGGAACCCTACGAAAATCAGCCATAAAATTCACATACTTGGACTGATTATTCTTAGGCGCTTCTACCCTCAAAGTGACGGATTTGTCGTATTCATTAGGATTCAAATAATAGCACTCGTCAGTTTCAGGACAATATATGCAATAAAGATCGATGTCTTCTTTATTGACTGCCTGCATGTGAGTTCCGTTCTTGTCAGCCCAACAAGATCTAAAATGCACCGTTAGCGCACCAGTCTTGTCCAGCGACTTGTACTTCACTTGAATCCTCTTGAAGATCCCCTCTTTATAAGCAACCAGGTCGAACGGCGCATGTTCCGTGACTGGCTGGAGAATTAAATACCCCTGCTCATAAAGACTCACTTGAGCCTTCAAAACGCCCAGGTCACCCTTTACCTTGGTATGATGCTTAATCACTGATTCATCCAGAAGAAATAAAACCAGCAAAATCGTACCATAGCAAATTACAGGTAAACCATAGGTTTCCTCGGGATTACCATCAGCCTATTCGTATCACAAATCGAATATCTGTTAAGGCTTCCCCGATATAGTGCGGTCCACTTTACAGGTTTTGTTTCCCTGCAAAGGCTCCTATTAGCAGCTAACTGCCAGTTAAAGGCCGATGCTCTATCCGAATGAGCTACGGGCGCACAAACTTACTAAGGTTACAAATATCGACCCTATTATAACAACAAAGGCACCTTGAATAAGGTTACTCCAAGGTGCCTTGCATAGTAGGTCGAAATTTGGTCGGGGTAGAGAGATTCGAACTCCCGACATCCTGCTCCCAAAGCAGGCGCGCTACCAGACTGCGCTATACCCCGGTAAGGCTAATTATAACTTCTGCAGGTCGGATTCGCTATAATTGAACCTGCCTCACAAACCCGCGAATTTACTACCAAATCCGCGAAGATTGCGCATGATACGGATGTTGGGCTGGTTTCGCAAGCATACAGACCCTGCATGCTTTGTATTTTATCGGCCAGCATTTTTCAGACTCGCATCGCTGGTCGTGGTTCCAACGCAACGACAGCGGTTCTTGGCGAATCGCGGCTGGCATGAGATCATAGCGCCACGAAACACGGGGCTATTTTTAACAGTTTGCCCGCCCGGAAAGGAATCATTAAATACCACCCATGACAGCCCAAATTATTGATGGAAAAGCGATTGCCGCAACACTGCGACAGGACATCAAACAGCGTGTGGATCAACGCCTGGAGAAAGGCTTACGCCCGCCCGGGCTGGCGGTCATTCTGGTGGGCACCGACTCAGCCTCCCAGGTTTATGTGGGTAGCAAGCGCAAAGCCTGTGAAGAAGTGGGCTTCAAATCAATGGCCTATGATTTACCCGCCTCCACCAGCGCCGAAGAATTATTGAATCTCATTGACGAACTCAATGCCGACGAAACCATCGATGGCATCCTGGTCCAGTTACCGCTCCCGGGGCACATTCCATCGGAAACCGTCATCGAACGGATTCGTCCGGACAAAGATGTGGACGGATTCCATCCTTACAACATCGGCCGGCTCACCATCCGCCAACCGGTATTACGCTCCTGTACCCCGCGAGGCGTCATGATCTTGTTGGATAAAATTGGCGTACCCGTGCGTGGGCTCGATGCTGTGGTAGTCGGTGCATCGAACCATGTGGGCAGACCTATGGCGCTGGAGCTGCTCCTTGCGGGTTGCACGGTCACCGTCTGTCATCGCTTCACTAAAGATCTGCAAAGTCATGTGCGAGATGCGGATTTGTTAGTAGTCGCTGTCGGCAAACCAGCGATCGTACGCGGGGAATGGATTAAGGACGGCGCCATCGTAATTGATATCGGGATTAACCGTAATGAGCAAGGCAAGCTGGTTGGCGATATTGATTTTGAGACGGCCAAACAACGCGCGGCATGGATCACGCCGGTACCCGGCGGTGTTGGCCCCATGACCGTAGCGACTTTACTGCAAAATACTTTCGACGCAGCAGAATCCCTGCACACCAGCTAATTATATAATTCTTATTATTTATTCACGCCGCCAGGTGGTGCCACCGGCACCATCTTCCAGCACCACGCCCTTCGCTGCCAACTCATCACGAATACGATCGGCTTCCGCAAAATCCTTGTTACGACGCGCAGCATTACGCTGATCAATCATGGTTTCGATTTGTACGGCGGTTAATCCGCTTTCACCTTCACTCACATCCGATTTGAGAAATTCTTCCGGATCCCTTTGCAACAAACCCAGAATACCGCCCAACTGCTTTAATTGCACCGCATAAGGTAAAGCACTGTCTGTATTCGATGCTTTGTGTTTGTTGCATTCACGTGCCAGCTCAAATAATACCGCGATGGCTTTGGGCGTATTGAAATCATCATCCATGGCCTCGTAAAAACGCTGGGTAAACTCGTTGCTGATTTCTTCCTGTTCATTAGAGAGTTCCAGGCCGCGTAACGCGGTATACAACGTCGTTAAACTGCCCTTGGCATTTTCCAGATGCTGATCAGAATAATTCAACGGACTGCGATATTGGCTGTTCACAATGAAGTAACGAATGACTTCCGGATCATATTTTTCCAGCACTTCGCGGATGGTAAAAAAGTTACCCAATGACTTTGACATCTTCTCGTCATCGACACGCACATGCCCGTTGTGCATCCACACGTTGACAAATTTTTCGCCGGTAGCCCCTTCGCTTTGTGCAATCTCGTTTTCGTGATGCGGGAACTGTAAGTCCAGTCCACCACCATGGATGTCAAAATGATTACCCAGGCATTGCGTTGACATCGCAGAACATTCGATATCCCATCCCGGACGACCCGGACCCCACGGTGAATCCCAGGCCGGTTCACCGGGCTTGGCCAGCTTCCACAAGACACGATCCAGCGGATCGTCCTTGTGTTCGTCCACTTCAACCCGCGCGCCGGCACGCAACTCATCAGGTTTCTTGCCGGACAAGTCACCGTAGGTTTCGAACTTGCTCACGTCATAAAAAACGTCACTACCCTCTTTTGCATAGGCGTAGCCTTTTTTCATCAGCACTTTGATCATGTCGATGATCTCGTCGATGTGTTGCGTCGCCCGCGGTTCATGATCGGGACGCAGCACGCCCAGCGCATCCGCGTCGTGATACATTTCCTGGATAAAGCGTTCCGTCAAAACACCGGGCTGTTCATTATTCTCCTGCGCGCGCCTGATAATCTTGTCATCGATATCAGTAATATTACGCACATAGGTCACATGGCCCTTGCCATAAATCATGCGCAAATAACGGTATACGACATCGAATACCACCATCGCCCTGGCGTGCCCTACATGACAGAAATCGTAGACTGTCATGCCGCACACATACATGCGGACATTGTTGGTGTCGATGGGCGTAAAGACGTCTTTTTGTCGAGTCAGGCTGTTATAGATTTGCAACATGTTGAATCCAGTTTTTCGGCCTATTTTGGCATATACATCGAGTAAGATTTTTTTCTACGGGCAAGCGGCTCTCGCCATTTTTCACGTCACCCTATCTTGCTCACCCGTGATGATTTGCATTGGCCGCTCATACTAGCAGCAATCACGCCGGGATCAAAAAATTCCCCGCAATATGCGTAAAATACTGACTAAGCCTTTGTGAGCCAAGTGATTTTTCCTATTTTATAACCAATATCGGTCTTCCGCTCGCTGGACAAACGCTATATCATTGGCGTTTCGCGGGGAACCGGAGATATTCTATAGTATCTCAACCATAACCCAATCTACGGCCTGGCTTAACCACAGGTTATAGATCCTGGTTACCTAGCCGGACCAGATAAATTGTCCAAGCAATCCATCACTACAAGGGAATTATTATGAAGAATGTGTTGAAACATTATTTCGTGCAATTGGCGCTTGCCGCACTGCTATTGATCTTCTCTATCAGCATATCTGTTGCAGGACCATTAGTTAAACTGCAAACCAACCTGGGTGATATTGTAATTGAACTCAACGAAGAAAAAGCGCCAAAAAGCGTGGCAAATTTTCTGGGCTACGTGAACGACGGTTTCTATAGCGGCACAATTTTTCATCGCGTTATTGACGGTTTTATGATTCAGGGCGGCGGTTTTACTGAAGCCATGCAAAAGAAAGGCACCAAGGCGCCCATCGAAAACGAAGCCAATAACGGACTGCGTAATGACCGCGGCACCATCGCCATGGCACGCACCAACGCACCGCACTCAGCTACCGCGCAATTCTTTATAAACGTGGTTAACAATGACTTCCTGAATTATCGCTCCGCGACGCCGCAAGGATGGGGTTATACCGTATTTGGCAAAGTGGTACAGGGCATGGACGTTGTCGACAAGATCCGCAAAATCCCCACCGGACCAGGCGGACCATTTCCGAAAGACGTACCACAGGCACCGGTAGTCATCGAAAACGCCATGGTGGTGGAAGCTGCACCAGCCCAATAACGCACAGTAGAAATAACACGGGACTCTCACAATGATTAGAATGAAAACATCCTTAGGTACCATCGATATCGAACTGGACCATGAAAAAGCGCCGAAAACAGCGGCTAATTTCGAACAGTACGTGAAAGACGGCTTTTATGATGGCACGGTATTCCACCGTGTCATTAACGGCTTCATGATTCAGGGTGGTGGTTTTGAGCCCGATATGTCGCAGAAACGTACCCGCGATACCATTGAAAATGAAGCTAACAATGGGTTGAAAAATGATATTGGCACTATTGCCATGGCGCGCACACCGGATCCCCATTCGGCAACAGCGCAATTCTTCATTAACGTTGCGAATAATGATTTTCTTAACTTTACTGCACCCACCGCAAACGGCTGGGGCTATTGCGTGTTTGGTAAGGTGGTCAATGGCATGGATGTTGTTAATAAAATTAAAGACCAACCCACCACCAGTAAAGCGGGACATCAGGACGTACCGAAAGACGACATCGTCATCGAGCAGGTTGAAATTGTGGATTAACCACAATCGATCTGTAGCCGCATCATGAGCACACTGTTTATTTCAGATCTGCATTTATCGGGGGAGCGACCCGATATCATCAAGCTGTTTCTGGAATTCATGGCGAACCGCGCACCACAGTCCGATACGCTCTATATTCTTGGTGACCTGTTCGAAGTATGGTTGGGCGATGACTTTATCCCGCCCGAGGCGCAACCCCTTCTGGACGCACTGCGCGCGTATGCCAGCGCCGGTCATGATTTGTTTGTCATGCATGGCAATCGTGATTTTTTGCTGGGCGATCGCTTCGCCGAACTGACTGGATGTCAGTTACTACCCGATCCTACCATCATTGATCTGTACGGCACCAAAACGCTTATTGGTCATGGTGACCTGCTCTGTACCGATGATGTTGATTACATGAAATTTCGCCATCAGGTGCGTAATCCAGAATGGCAACAGGCGTTTCTTGCTAAATCTGTTGAAGAGCGCATTGCGCTGGCCAAACAAACCAGCAGTCTGGCCGAAGAAATCATGGATGCCAATCAAAATACGGTGGAACAGGTGATGCTGGATTATGACGTGAAGCAGATGATTCACGGCCACACCCATCGACCCAACACCCATCATTTCATGCTCGAGAATGAGGAACGTACGCGTATTGTGCTTGGTGACTGGTATGAACAGGGCAGTCTATTAGAATGTAACGAGCACGGCTGTCAATTACAGGCTCTGCCCGTGAAGTAAAACGAAAGAATTATAGTATAACCCGCCCGCAGTCCCCGTTAACCACCAACGG
>Ga0111151_1085_pt1 | contig 17141 bp, 15 predicted proteins | sample DeeMarSeWOR28_12_FD_80257 | JGI IMG/M metagenome (GOLD analysis project Ga0111151, IMG submission 80257) | Gammaproteobacteria bacterium SG8_15 | reverse complement strand
CGACCATTATCACAAACTCACCCGTATCGGTCATCAACTGGCGCGCATGCCCGTGGACCCGAAGATCGGCAGAATGTTAATTGAAGCATCTGCCAGACAGGCGTTGAAGGAAGTGCTGGTGATTGCCAGTGCACTGTCGGTACAGGATCCGCGCGAACGCCCCCATGAGTTCAGCGATGCAGCGGACAAAAAACATGAATTGTTTCAGGACGAATCGTCGGACTTTTTGTTCTATCTCAATTTATGGAATGTCTATCGCGAGCAATCACGGCAGTTATCCAATAATCGTCTTCGCAAGTGGTGTCGCGAGCATTTTCTGTCATATCAGCGTATGCGCGAGTGGCTGGATGTTCATACACAGCTTACGGAGATTGCCCGCGAGGGCGGAGGGAAAATCAATCAGCAAGCAGCCAGTTACCAGGATATTCATTGTTCTTTGTGTGCCGGGTTGCTGGGTAATATTGGATTTCGCAAGGAAAAGCAGGAATACATCGGGGCACGCGATATCGGGATGACATTGTTTCCCGGGTCAGTATTGACAAAAAAATCCCCCAAGTGGATCGTCGCCGCGGAATTAATTGAGACACAGAAATTGTACGCGCATACAGTGGCAAAAATACAGCCGGAGTGGCTGGAAACACTGGCGTCCCATATCACCAAGCATCATTATTCAGAGCCCCATTGGGATGAAAAAACCGGTCATGTATCAGCCTACGAAAAAATTACCCTGTATGGCTTGCCCATTGTCGTTCAAAAGAAAATTAACTACGAAAATATCTCAGTCATTGAAAGTCGGGAATTGTTCATTCGAGCCGCGCTAGTCGAACAAAAGCTCAGAAGCAATGCGCATTTTTATCGACACAATAATGAATTGATTGCTGCCATTAAAGCCGAAGAAGAAAAACAGCGCGTACGCGGTATTCTGGTTAGTGATAGTGAACTGTTCGCTTTGTACGATGAGAAAATACCGCCACAGATATGTAACGTCAAATCGTTTAACAAATGGATTGCCAGAAAAGAAGCCGAGGATAAAAACTTCCTCTGTTTCACTCGGGCGCAACTGCTTAGCAGGCAAGCGGATGCGTTGCAACAGTCGGCAAGGCCGGATTATCTCGAGCTGGATAATCTTCGTCTTGCCCTCGAATATTCCTTTGATATCGGTGCGCAACATGACGGCATCAGTGTATTGATTCCACATTTATTGATCAACCAGGTGGCAGAATACGTCTTTGAATGGCTGGTGCCGGGATTCCTGCAGGAAAAAATCGTCGCTATTATCAAAGCGCTTCCGAAAAAATACCGGCGCTCGTTTGTGCCGGCGCCAGAATACGCCAAAGCGTGTATAGAGGCGATACAACCGTACAAGGAGCCACTATTCGAAGCGCTTGGCAGACAATTAAAACAAATGACCGGCGTTGTAGTGCCTGCGGAAATCTGGCATCAGGTGAGCTTGCCGGAATTTCTGATGATGAATTTTAAAATACTGGATGAGAAGGGAAAGGTGCTTGCCTCGGGACGGGATCTGACAAAGTTAAAAAATACACTGAAAACCGCGCCAGTAATGAGTGCCGCCCCTGATCTGGTAGAAAACGCAGGCATGCTGGAGTGGGGCGCAGGCGAACTAGCCGGGCAAAAAGTCATGGATGTGCGTGGCTTTAGCTTAACGGTTTATCCCGCCCTCACCGACGAAGGGGATAGTGTCGCGATTAAAAATTTTGAGGATCAGGCAGAAGCAGTTCAGGCACACCGCCAGGGCGTTGCAAGGCTGTACCTAATACGGGAAAAATCGAAAATTAAATATGTTGAAAAAAACCTGCAGCATTTCCACGATATCTGCATGAATTTCGCCAGTAAGTTTAATTGCGAAGCATTAAGAAAAGAGTTACTGCAGAGTATTGTGAGCGATGCCTTATTTCAGGAAAACGACGATATACGCAAGCTGATTCATAACAAAGAACAGTTTGATCAGTGCTGTGCCGATGCCAATAGCCGCATAACCGCCGTTGCCAATGAGTTCTGCAACACCTTATTGGAGATTTCCCGTTACTATAAAGACATCAAGCAGCTACTATCCAGCAAGACCAACCTGGCCTGGCTTGCATCGCTACAGGATATGCAGTCGCAACTGGATCACCTGATCTATCCCGGCTTCATTCAACATGTCGACAGACACTGGCTTATGCAAATACCAAAATACTTGAAGGGCATGTTGATCCGTTTTGAAAAGTTGGAACAGTCACCGCAAAAAGATCAACAACGCCTGGCGCAACTGGCATCGTATTGGGAGCAGTACCTGGAGTGGGCTGATAATCCACGCATTATGAAATTGCATAATAAAGAAATTTCCCAATATCACTGGATGTTGCAGGAAATGCGAATCTCGTTATTTTGTCAGGAGTTAGGCACCACAATGAAAGTCTCCCAGCCTCGACTCAACGAGATCGTTAGCGACATTAAAAAATCACTAAAACAAAATAAGACGCTCGCCTAAACGATAGATAATTATAACTAATAAAAGATTGAAAATATTAATACAAAACAACAAGATAACGACAGCCTCACAACTTTGAAATCGATCACAAAATGCTCCCTAAAAGATGCTACTTAGTTAACTACGTGGTATCGTAAGTACTGTCTATGGATCACCAACTCTGGTGATGTGAACGTTAAATTCTGAAAAATATTTCGCCGAAGCTGGTTCGTTCGGTTCGGTACTTTTAGTTGAGCCAAACAGTGGCTGGATACCGCAGATCTGGAACTGATGTTTATTAACGCCATTGTGGTGTGTGCACTGGTACTGGCAATTGTCGCGACGGACATCCTGCTGTCCTAGTTCAGTATATACGATTGCCAGGCTAGTTCTGGTGCCGGTTCATCAGTCCGATACAAAAACAATACAAACCGATGAGCGTGTTAGGGTGCTAGTGGAGAAACAATATGCCGGGCTGGAATAAAAAAGTAATCGCTGCAGTTGAGATTGTGGTGTTAGTCATCATTGCGATGTTGTACACCGAAATGGCACGCGCCCATGCGCGTTTTGCGTTGGATGGTGTGGTACCGCCACGTTCAACCAGTGCCGGCATAAAAACCGGCCCCTGCGGCGATATCCCGCGTTCACTAAACCCCACCACTTTAAACGCCGGCCAGCAAATCACGGTGGAATGGGAAGAAACCATTAACCATCCCGGTTCTTATCGTATCGCGTTTTCTCCGGCCAATGATCAGGGCTTTGATGACAATGTATTGTACGATGCTATTGATACCCAGGATGGCTCAGATGTTCCACATTTTTATAGCGCCACCATCACCTTGCCAAACATGGCCTGCGAAGGGTGCAGTCTGCAACTGATTCAAGTTATGACGGATCGTAATCCGCCTACGATGTATTATTCCTGCGCGGATATTCGCCTGGTTGCCGATGTGCCACCGGAAGATGTGCAGAATCTCACTGCAGCGACTGGCAATAACGAAGTTAGCATCGCCTGGGAGTACCCGGACAGTACTAATCTGGAAGTATTGATATTAAGAAGTACCAACACGATCACCGCAAGTCCCACTGGTGGTCAGGCATATCAGGCAAACGACATTATTGACAGCGCCAGCGCCGTGTACGTCGGTAATGCCAGCCAGTATGTAGATACGGGGTTGACGGTTGACCAAACATACTACTACAAGGTTTTTGTGCTCGATGAACAGCTGCGTTATTCGACGGGTGTCGAAGTGCAACAAACTATTGTAGACAACAGCAACGACACTACACCTCCCGCTCCCGTGCAAAACTTCACTGCGACAGCAGATGGCGACACGATGCGGCTATCCTGGGAAAATCCCGCTGAGGATTTCTATAAGGTCATCATTGTTTGGGATACCATTTCAATTGTCTCTGAACCCATAGCCAATACGAGCTATGTTATCGACGACGATATTGGCACCTCACATGTGGTATATAATGGTTTGGGTAACTCGGCGACTATTACGGGTCTTACACCGGGGCAAACTTCCGAGTTTCTTCCGACTGGTGGCACCAACGAACCTCCCGAGTTGTCGTTGGTCTGGAGCCAAAATGGTATGCCGGTCGCAACCATTTACCAGGATCGAGGCCCGGTTACCATCACGGTGATGATAAATGATGAAAATGATCCGTCGCAGGCAACGATTAGCTGGGATGGTACCGACAGCCAGTTGCAGGATACCGATGCTTTGCCAGATACCTTGACGTTTGATCCTTCAGTATTAAACCTTGGTGCGTATAGAGTGCAAGTGACGGTGGCGGATAATGGTAATCCCCCGCTATCTGCTACAAAGACTGACAGTATTGAAATAGTGAGCGCCTATGATAATAGCTCGGGTGCCGGTAGCGTCGGTCACATAGGATTGTTGCTGTTCCTGTTGCTATTACAACGCTATTATTCATGGCGCACGCGTAAAATCTAGCGTTAGTAAATTATTTAGAATTTTGATGGCTGCCAGATATACTGGTAGCCATTAGTTATTTTTCACGGTAACCAACCTGCCAGTTAGCGTCTGCTCCCAGTTTCTGGGCGGTGCATTCAATATTGAGCATCCGACTTGCTGCATTATCCTCATATTCCACGCTGCCTACCGCTGAGATAGAAACCCTGGAGCCTTTATTGTACTGATCAACCAGTTGATCGAACGCAATGCTGGGTACGTAAGACGCTGAACGGTACTTGCGCTTGAAGTAACGACTGAAATTTTGCTGACAACGATCAATGGCTTCTGTCGTTACGGAGGATAACTGAGCGGAGGCAATGGTACCTGCCTCTTTGCTAATAGTTTCGTTGTTACGAATATGGCGCTGAACCGCGTCTTCACTCATCAGCAGCGGGTTGTTGTTTTCAAAAGTCGCGCACAAGACATCGGAATATGTAATATCGCCATTCTCATCAAAACAGAGGGCAATATCATCCGGTTCACCGGCCAATACCGGTAACGACGCGCAACAAAAAATCAACGTAGATAGCGAGATCAAAGAATAATGACGGTTCATCGGTTTACCCCCTTCATAAACCCGGGATGTGCCACCTGTGACGGCTTGGAACAGCCCGACTACCGGTGTGCACAAAATACAAACAATTTGCTTCTCTGCTGTTTATAGCAAAATATTCGCTAATAATGAACTGTTAAACGCGTAGAAATATGAAATCGAAGGTCACTACGAAGCAGCAGGCTATGTCGTGAACTAAAGGGGGTTTAAAATATTCTCAAACGGATTAAACCGGTTTTGATATGTGTTTACATTATATAGATAATGACTGCTAGCAGATTCTGTAAGTTAGCGATCTGCTGCGTGATCGTATACTATTAATAAGCACGCGCGCTTCAATTCACACACAATAACTCAAACGCCATCAATTAATAACACCATCAATTAATAATAATCATCGTGGCTCAGCAACGCTCATTATACTGGTACGATCTGGAAACGTTTGGCATCGACAGCAAGCGTGACCGCATTTGCCAGTTCGCCGGCATCCGTACCGACGAAGACCTGAATATTATCGGTGAACCCCTCACGCTCTACTGTCAATTGAGTGACGAAATTCTGCCGGAACCCGTATCCTGCCTGGTCACCGGTATGACCCCGGATATGGTCAATGCAAAAGGTCTTAAGGAAAACGAGTTTGCCAAACGCATATTTGAAGAGTTTTCCCTGCCTAATACCTGTGTGGTTGGCTACAACAACATCCGCTTTGATGATGAATTCATGCGTTCGTTGTTTTATCGCAATTTTTACGATCCCTATGAACGGGAATGGAAACATGGCAATTCGCGTTGGGATATTATTGATGTCGTACGTCTGACCCACGCCTTGAGGCCGGATGGAGTCAACTGGCCGAAAAACGATGAAGGTAATACCAGCTTCAAACTGGAACTACTCACCAAAGAAAATGGCATTGAGCATTCCATGGCACACGATGCCATGTCTGACGTGCATGCCACGATTGCCATGGCGCGACTGATCAAAACGGCGCAACCTAAATTATACGATTATGCCTATACCAACCGCGGTAAACAGGCGTTGGCAAAAATGCTGGATGTAAGGAATATGGCGCCGGTGATTCATGTTTCTTCAAAATATCCTGGATCCAAATTCAACACGGCGGTGGTCGCTCCCCTTGCCATGCATCCTATCAACAAGAATGCGTATATTGTCTATGACCTGAGCGTCGAACCCACGCAATTAATTGAACTCGGCATCGAGGAAATCAAAAAGCGAATTTTTACGCCATCCAGCGAACTGTCTGATGACGTAGAACGCATTCCGGTCAAGGCTGTGCATATCAATAAGTGTCCAGACACTGAAACAAACCCACAAGCTTAATGAAAAATTGCGTGAAGTATTTGCCCATCCGGAATACGAGAAAACCAGCGATCCGGAGTTTATGCTTTATGATGGATTTTTTAACGATCACGACAAGCAGGATTTTGCCCGCATCAGGGAATCAGATGCCAGGCAATTAAGCAATGAACAGTTTCACTTTAAAGATGAACGATTACCGGAGCTACTGATACGTTATAAAGCGCGTAACTTTCCGGATAGTTTGTCCGATGCGGAGAAGTGGCAATGGGATGAGTACTGTCATCATAAGTTGTTTACAGACACTACCGCCCATGCTCTTACCCTGGAGAAATTGCGGGAAAAAATTAAAGCACTCAAAGTTGAAGATATGGAATTTGTTGATCGCCACCATATACTGGATGAGCTGCTGGAATACGCAAAGTATTCAGGGCAAAAATTAGAATTGCCACGATGGTCATCCAGTAAATTGGTTTAACATTGTTATAGTGACTATCCTGCAGGCGCTTGTGGGATAGCAGGATACTTTGATGAACCTGGCGAAACGCATCCAGACTGCGAATCTCGTTGGCTTCCTTGATATTTTTCTGGAATACACGTTCGGTTTTTTCCGGCGTCAGATCGGTATGGGTCACCACGATCCAGGTCGTAGTTAACACGCATAAAATAATGCCAAGTATGTTGATAATGACGATTAAACGTGAGCTTAAGTATCCAATTCTCATGCGTATCCCATCAATGTTTAAGTCGATTTGCGAATCGCGTTAACTTCTTTATAGCACATTAAGTTTATAGCAGTTTATGCGCCGGTGATTACCAAATAATTAGCGGACCATACGCACCAGATCATTAATCCGAATGGTGCCATCCCGAACAACACGGGCGGTGATGCCACCATGACCACGCATAGCATTAAAAACCTTGTCTTTTAAAGCTAGCAGGTTAATGCCGGATACCACAAGGTTACGACGCAACAATGAAGCATCAATGGCGTCAATACCAAGCAGAGAGGCCATGGCTGCAATGTGTTCGTATTGAATCAAGGTCACCTGGCGTTTGTTTGATCCCGAACTTCGATAGTGGTCGTCTTGCAGTCCGGTTTTGCTACTCGCAGTCACTTGCTGGACCGACAAGGGTGACGCGTATTTTTCTGGACGAATAAATATTTGCTGAATCTTCCCGCGCTGGGGCAGGGTGTCCTGAAGGTCTTTAAAGTTTATTTGCATATGATTCTTGGGATAAGCAAACAGGATTGGCACTGACTATTGGTGATAGTCAGTGCCGCATACAACAGGGTGTTATAATTTGATAACTTCCATACCCATGTCGCCAACTTGATCCAGGGTGGCTGCGTTGGTGATTACAGCGGTGCTGGCCCTGGCGGGATCAAAGTAAGTTTCCGCGACCCGCTTCAGGTCATCCAGTGTCACCTTAAGGATACGGCTGCGATAATAACGACGTTTCTCCGGTGTGCGCCCAAACAAAGAACTTTGGAAAGCATCTTTTGCTTCACCCGCGGGGGAGGAAGGTTTGTCGATACTGCTGATCACACCCAGGATAGCTTCCTCCACTTGCCGCCACTCGTGTTTTTCCGACAATAACCAGTCAATAGATTGGTCAAAATCATTCAGCGTATTGACCAGGCGTGGATCGCGGTAGGAATAAAACCGGAATGCAGCAATGTCGGACGTATAACTGGCGCCGCCACCGTAAGCGCCGCCTTTCTCTCGAATCGCGGTGTGCAAATACCCGTTACGTAAAAATCCGCCGAGTACCGCTAATGCTGCGGCATCCTCGTGTTCCACCGGTACCGTAGGGTAGGCCCTGGCGCAGAAGTTAATGGGTGAGTTGGCAATCCATAATTGCTTTACCTGGCCGCTGGTTTTATCCAGACCAAAGGCTTCGCTGCTTTGTTTACCTGCAGAACGTTGACTCCAGGTTGCGGACAGATCATTCATGTAATCACTTAACTGTTCTGCTTCACCAATTAATAAAAACTGTCGTTCGGAAGCCAGAATTGCATCATGAATAGCCTGAAATTTATCGGTGAGTGCTTTCAGGTTTTCGGGTTCTGCCAACTGCGCATCCAGTTGCTTGGTGTGCTTGATGCCTTGCAGGCCGCTGAGTTTATGTTTTAACTGCGCGGCCGGGCTGAGTCCGGCGCTGGCAGCAACCATTGCCAGGCTGTGTCCCTGGCCAGTGACGCTTTGTTCGCGATGCGCACGTTGCTGCCCGATTAATTCCTTGATTCTGCCCATCTCGTCAAAGCGGGGTGATTCCAGTGTTTCGCGCATCAATTGACACAGGTGTTTATGGTTTCTGGCCAACGCCTTGCCCGATACGAAAAAGAAACTCGACACCGACTGTACGTCGTCACTTTTACCGCGGGTCGCAGTAAAAGCATTGATGCCACCGGTGACACTGGCAGCCAGCGCCTGGGTTTCCAGATAACTGCGGCCGCCACAACCCAGTTCTGTCAGATTGGAAGTGTAGTAGGGTAGATGTTGTAACAGGTCATCGGACAACTTCGGCATATTGCAGACAATTTGTTGATACACGATACCATTAGTGCCCTGCGCATAATTCGTGGTTTTATAACCATTGACCTGTTTTGTTTCACCTTCGGCAATGTGCATGTCTTCCTGTACGTCTTCCAGGCCGACTTTGGGTAACACACTTTCATCATCTTTCTTTTGTTGACGTTCCGCCAGCTTTTGCGCCAGGTCGATAATCGTGTGTTTCTGATCATTTGAAAGACCAGCCTTGATTTTCGCCAGTTTCGCCGCAAGGCTTTTTTGTCGGTGTGCACTCAGTTTGGTATCGGGAACGAGAGTTAAACGCACGCGATGGGGATTATCAATTAAATAAGTCTTTACTAACTGTTTAATGAATTCGGGATTCTTAATGTCTTCCCGCAGTTGATTGAGTACCGGGTCGAGATTCAGTGCGGCAACGGGATCGCCGTAATGCACTGCGCTGGACAAGCCATCAAGGATAAGTTGCAGACCATAAGGGTAGTGGCCACCGCCCACTTCGCGTTGTTCCAGTTCCAGTTGATGCAGTACCGATTCCATTTGCTCTTGTGCTACACCTTGTTCAGCGACGCGTTGCAAAACTCCCATCACGAGTTCTTCCAGTGCCTGGGCGTTTTGTGATTTAGAACCTTCGATACCGCACATAAATGTCATTTCACGATTGGAATCCTCGACGCCGCATAACGGTGATGGCGCATTACCAAGATCCGTGGTTTCCAGCGCCTGTAACAGAGGCGAACTGCTGTTATCGAGTAGCACACCCGACAGCAAATGTACTTTCATGGATTCTTCAAGGTCGGTGCTGTGACCAAACAGCCAGCCCATGACGATATGGGTTTTATTTTCAGAACTCTCTTCATCGTCGAAAGCATAATGTTCTTCAATTGTCACCGGTGCATGGTAACGTTTTTCATCCGCCACTGATAAATGTTCATCAAGGCGATTAAAGTGATTCAAGGCGCGCGACTCAATACGCTCCTGCAACTCATAAGCAGGTATGTCGCCGTAGGTCATAAAGATGGCATTGCTGGGATGATAGTGAGTTTTATAAAACTCCATGAATTGCTCATAAGTCAGGTCCGGAATATGTTCAGGATCACCGCCACTGTTATAGTGATAAGTAGTGGTGGGGAACAGGTATTTGGTGAGCGTTTGCCACAAGGTGTTTACCGGCGAACCCATGCTGCCGATCATCTCATTGTAAACCACACCCTTGTAAACAAGACTGGATTCAGGATCCTGTGGGTTTTCAAACTCCAGGCGATGGCCTTCCTGCATAAAGTCGAGCTGATGCAATCGGGAAAAGAACACGGCGTCCAGGTAAACATCCAGTAAATTAAAATAGTCCTTGCGGTTCTGGCTGGCAAACGGATAAGCCGTCCAGTCGCTACTGGTGAAGGCGTTCATGAAGGTATTCAAAGAACGGCGAATCATCATGAAAAACGGATCGCGCACCGGGTAATTTTTACTGCCACAAAGGGCGGTATGTTCCAGAATATGGGCAACACCGGTGGAATCCTGGGGCATGGTGCGTAGCCCCACCAGAAACACATTTTCTGAATTGTCGGAGCTCAAATGATAGTGTAATGCCCCGGTTTTTTTGTGGACATATTCTTCCACGACGATGTTTAGCGATTCGATGGGTTCGCTGCGCCGCAGCTCAAATGCCGGATGCACATTAATCGTTGCTGCTTGAGAGGTACTGATATCCGCTTGTTTCTGCATTGTTTTATCCGTTGTTAAATCAATATTTATGAATTCCGGTTATTATAAGTCAATATTACGGCAAATCTGTAACCGCATCCTATCTTTCGTATTATAGGACACTGAAATCAGTAAAGTTGTTCGCCATAATTGCACAGAGGCTATACGGCTTGCATCACGATCTTTACCAGGCGCTCGTATCCAGTTGTGTCGAATACATCGCGCATAGCGCGGTGGGTGAGACAGAGGTAAGCGTGGCATTTGCCGGGCAATTTGAATCGTGCCCGGTAGTCTGGTTCGCCAGGATTTGCTGTCTGTCCGATGACAATGACGAGAGAAAGCGACAATTTATTGAAGTAGAGGTGAGTGATCCCGCACGACCAAATATCTCCATAGGCTTACCGCTCACTATTATCAATGAATCGGATATCCTGAAAACCATCATGATGGTGCGTCAATACAAGCAACTGCGCCGGGGCAGGTACGAATTTCTGGGTCGCCAGAAAAACGCGGAGTAGAAGGCAAACTAGACGGCCACTTCGTCAAAAGTGACGAAAGAATTCTTCAGCGATTCAATCAACAACCTGGCGTAGGCATGCAGCATGTACCATTCATCTTCAATGGACTTCGCGTCAACAGATTCAGCCTTGATATAAAAAATGTCGTCCGATTCGTAGATCATGGACAGATGTACGGCCGATCCCGGCATTTGCGCCAGCGCCTCGGCGGCCTCTGACTTGGAACTAAATTCGGTTGTTACTTTTAATTCCTGCGCCATTTGTTTCAGCTGATCAAAACTCAAAACCTCGAGACGTTCCTTTAATGGAATCTTGCGTCCCTGTTGGGCGATACCGGTTTCCACAAACTTTTCCAGCTGGCGCCGGAACTGGTGATCACTCTTGGCTTGCATGGTCAGTGCTGTGTCATTAACCAGTTGGGTATAGACCTGAAAGTTATCCATGAAATCCTTGCCACCGAAGCGCTTCATAAAGTCGTCATTAATGAGGTGGTTGGTTTTCAGGTTTTTCTCAATCAGGGAACGCCATTCCGCCTTGTTCAGTGTATCAATGTCGAGAGAGTTGGGCGCTGCTGCGTCCAGTTGGATTTCGTTGATCGCGGTGATTTTTTCCGCCTCTGTGGCTAGATTTGAAGGCTTGCCCAGCAGATGAAAATACTGGGAGCGCAAATCCGCGAGGTAGTCTTCCAGTTCCAACAGGTTGGGGCGGTAGCGGGCCAAAAAGTAGACCAGATTGTTTTCATCCTGCTGGTTAATCGTATCCTGAAATTCTTTGATCAATACATTGCTCATGTCAGCGATGTGCAGGCCATCTGCAAAGATTTTGCCCTGCGGCATTCTTGACGGCGGAGCGATCACGCTCAGCCCCTCAGATAATCTGGACAAAGATAGTGACGATAACGATAATGAGTGGAATCTGGTCTTGCATAATTGCTTGTGATTAAAGATCCGTTAAGTGTTCGCTAGTTTTATCATTATTATATCGACAGTTCATCCTAAGATGTTAACTGGTCTGTAAGGCAATGGTTTTTCAACAAGGTGCCGAAATCAACGCAGTCCCCAGTTAATGTCGACCGACAGGCGTGCAAAATTAAAGCCTGGTTGGGGTTAGCGCGTACAAAATTGTCATAGTGTAACAATAATACGCTCATATCGATCCTTATTATGTGACAGATTCAACTTGGCCGGCAATTGCTGCCATGTATATAATAGTGCCACTTTGCGCACCTTAAATGAAAACAATTTAAATAACAATAAGTTAATTTAACTGGCTGTACGTACGGACGATGTCTGGCAATGATAGAAATCCTGTAACGTGAACGCCGAAATTCAGAATTTAGCCAATTGGCCGTATATGAGTAGCAATGGAATTATTTGATCTCACACAACAACAGATGATCCACTTCGGTATTGCGCTGGCGGGTGCCATCGTGGCCATTACCTTGCTGATCTTTATCGTTCGTTACCTGCGCAACACGGCACAGGACCGGCGTATTGCGAAGATCATTAAAGAACAAAGTGAAGCGTACGCCAAAAACATTGTTCTGTCCGATGGCATGTACGGTTATCTGTTTATTGATTACCTGGTATTGATGAAAGGCAAGATGATTGCCATGGATGTGGTACGTTTGATAGTGCAACAGATCAAACAACTGGTACCGGATGCCGACGTGGAAGCGCGCGTATTGTTTGGCAACGAGAGCAGTTTTCCCAAAGGAGTGCCGGAAGGTGTAATGCGGTTTGATACCTTTCGCGAAGAACTGGGTCAGCTGAACAAGAATGATTATCTGGCGCAGTCCATGTCCAAGACCTGGGAAGAATTAATGGCAATCGCCAAGCAACACAAACAACAATATCAACAGGAAACCCAGGAAGCCAAGGTGGCCGCCAAGGCGAAGTAAATCCTCCCCAACGCTCCTTTATTTTATTTTGTCGTACCGAGGTATGCCGGTATCCATCAAGTTTTTCAAAAACCTGGATTCCGGTTTCCGCCAGAATGACGAACGTTATAAGTGAGACAGCAGCACGGCGAGAGCACTGCCGTCTAAAAGACGCCAAAATAAAAATAGCGGCATCTATAGTATAACCCACCTTTTTTTTAAATTGGAAAGAGGAGGATTTTATAGTTTAATGCAACTCCCGCACCACGCGAAAGCCAATAAAAATACTCTTAAAGTCTGGATCATTGCGCGCACGATAGGCCGAGCGAATATCCACGGGACGCCCACTCCAGGAGCCGCCGCGTATAACGCGCTTATCACAGTCAGCGTTGTCACCTTCGTTCATCCAGGCGGAACCATCATCAGGCGCGCCGTCATAACTGGTATGCCAGCAGTCGCGTATCCACTCAAATATATTCCCATGCACATCGTAGAGTCCCCAGGCATTGGGCTCGTAGCTGCCAACAGGCACAGCTTTGCCAAAATAACCTGGCGCAACCGGGCAATCACCAAACTCATATTGGCCGTGGTAATTAGCGTGATCCGTATGGATGCAATTTCCAGTATTAAATGCAGTGGTGGTACCAGCGCGCGCCGCGTACTCCCATTGCGCCTCTGATGGTAAACGATAGCGCTTACCTGTTTGTTCGCTTAACCATTCTACATAACGTTGTGCATCATGCCACGTCACGTCAAATACCGGTGTATCAGTCCGTCCCCAATGGGCTTTTCCCCAGCCTTTGTCGCTGGGTTTGCGGTGGCCCGTCGCATCAACGAAGCGGTCAAACTCCGCAAAGGTAATTTCATACTGGCTGATAGCAAATGGTTTCGTGAAAGTGACCTGATGACGCGGATGTTCGGCATCAAAATGTACTGGCTCTCCCGGGGAAGAACCCATCATAAAATCATCTGCAGGCACTACCACCATTTTAGGTCCCAGACCGCCAACCGAGAGTGGATCCTGAAATTTCTGCAAAGGCTGGAATTGCTCCGCAGGTTGCAGAGCACATCCATGCAGCCACCATGACGGCAATGCAAATGTAATTAACAAGAGTAAATATTCACGAGATAACATGTTGCTTATTGTAAAAGCAATCAGGAAAATTGGAAATACAACTGCAAAGTTAAAGTTGGTATTTTAATTGTATATGCATGCTATTCAGCGGACTACAAGTGTTTTCTAGCAATACAGGGAGGGGTTAGATGGAACCAATCATTATCGATTTTCCATTGCGCGGCGAATGGATCGCGCCCAATACACCGGGTTATAAGATTCCTAGTCACGGTACGGACATGCTGGCGCAAACCTACGCCTACGATCTTATGCAAATTGACTGGCAACATCCAAAAAGTTTCCGTTTCTTCAGTGCGCCTCAAAGATTGTCTCGGTTGGCAGCAACCCATATACGCACCATTTGACGGCGAGGTGATCGAAGCAGTAGATGGGGTCAAGGAGCGCGATCCGGTGAATTTCTTTCGCGACATAGCGATTGTTCTAAAAAACGGAATATTCTTTAAAGCAAAAAACAACCCAGACCTGAAGTCAGTGATCGGCAATTACATAATTCTCAAGGGCGATAACTGCTATGCGTTCTTCGCGCACGGCCATACCGGATCAATTCGTGTCAAACTCGGAGACAAAGTCAGTACCGGACAGCAACTCGCGGAAGTAGGGCACTCGGGAAATTCCACTGCACCTCATTTGCATTTTCAGTTGATGGACGGTCCGGTGTTGATGGATGCAAAAGGGTTACCGTGTTGTTTCAGAGAATACGAGCTTTTTGATGGTGGTGAGTGGCGTAAGATTACCAATGGAATTCCCGGTCGCTTCGACAGAATCAGAGTAATCTGAGGTATAAAGTAGGAGCGGGGCTACGCACCGAGATCAATTAGTTATTTTTACTTTGAACATTTTACGGGATCCACCGGATCCATTCGTATAGCCCACAAACTGTTTTTTCTGACCCATCGATAAAGCGTAAGTGGGTATCTTTTTTCTTGATCAGTAATCTCATACGCAGTACCTGGTGATGAGGTCCAAACAAATTCACAGTAATAATTGTCCCGGTAGGTACGGTAAAGAACGACTAACGTATTTTCTCCAGCTTTTAAATCCAGAATATAGACTGGTTCTACTTGCTCACCGTTGACGTTGACAATGGCGTGGCTGGATTTGAGCAATGCATAGTGTTCCCCTTTGTATACCGGTGCTTTTACACAAGCATTGATATGCAATGCTGCAAAGCACCCTAGAATAAATCGCATGCTCATTGTGCAGTTAATCCAAAGTTATATCCTTCCACATCTTCACCATAAATAAAGCCGATTCTAATTCCCAAAGACTGCCAGCCAAACCAGTCCAGCGGTTTGATGTTCATTTGCCAGTTTAGGCCAGTACCTACTTCGATCAACTGGGTATAACCCAGGGATTGTTCACTGTGACTTAGAAAATTTGTATAGTTCGTGTAAACATGCCAACGCCAGGGTCTTGCGAGCGTGTTTAGAGGTGTTTTGCCGCTGTATTTAGCTTCCAATTTAATCGCATCATTCCAGTCGTAGGTGGCGAGATAGGGATTGTCGTCGCTGAAGGAGTCGGTATAGATAAGATGATACTCCGCTTTCAGTTCCAGCTTTTTTTGTCCATACCAGCGAAAATACAGGGCATCGATGGTGCCAACCGTGGAATACATCCAGGCACTGGAGTTAAATACATCTTGTGGAACAGTACTGGGTAAATTTTCGAAACTGCTGTTGGTGCGCAAGTCGCTTGCCACTAATGTTAAATACGGATGCACCTTGAAATTCTGATTGATCGGAAGACTCAATCCCAGAGAACCGCGTAGCGCGACAGCCTGGCGCCGCAAGTCGAGTTTTACCAGTTGTCCCTGGTCGCCAAGGAATTCGATCTCGTCTTTCAGTTCACCACCCACAACTGCGAGTCCCCAGTAACCATCAAAGATGTGATTACGCAACGTGAACTCTGCGTTAAACCCCAGGCTGGAGCGCCAGCTGGTGGATTGCCGGTTCTCTTCATCCAACTCCAGTGTCGCGCCTTCCAGGCCGGGTGATGTGGTTAAATTGACGAATGCAATAGCAGACTGGCGAATATCTGAGATGGAAATTGAACTCAATCCCGGTATGGGCTCTTGAGCTGAAACTGGCCTGGATAACGCCAGAATGATTAACAGGCCGATAGAAGTGAGTAATTTCAACACAATTTATCTGGATCGCAGTCAGTTCCTTATCCAGATTATTTTACTGGCCAGTGAGTACCAATACTAGTCATACTAGTCGCCATGTTCGCCTTCTTTTAAGCGGAAGCCGAGCGTCAATGTATAGGCATAATCAGTGTTACCGCTCGAATCACTATAAAAGACTCTGCCATCACCCCGCAAAAACCACTTGGGCGCTATGCGGTAGGACAATCCCAGCCCACCGTTCCACTGCGTCTCGTTGTGCTTGTCGCCTTCTGAAATAATATCCATGCCACCAAGTCCAATTACAAGGTATGGGCGGAAACGATGTTGACTATAAAAAAACCGGTATACGTCGAAATGATATTTTTGTACGTCGACTGTCTCGCCTTGCTGGCTTCCGCCTCTCACTGCATTTAACGCGGTATAATTCAATATCATCGCCCAGCGGCGAGAGACATGTATACCAAAACCCAAACCCGCCATTTCCCTGTTGGAAAGTTCGCGCTTGCTATCAAACTCGTAGTAACCAATGGCCGGCGAGAATTCAATAATACTGGTGGTCACTTCGTCTTTGGCCGTCGCTGTTACTGAGAACAACAGCAATAACATGCCAGATACAAAGTGCAGAATATTTATCATGGATGGTTTTATTTTCATGATGTTAATTATATCTTGATAAATACCCTAGAATTTGAACGCCAGTTTCAGTTCCCAATGGTCATAGCTTACTATTTTGCCTTCACCGACATGGACTGCCGGGCTATGCGCAACATGAAAAACCGGTTCCTGAATTGTCTTGTTGAATTTTTTTCTCACCCAGGTATCGATAACTCCCAGGGGATCCAGCAAGAAAAGCGAGATATTACCCCAGGTTTTGGATCCTAATGCCGTACCACCGCGGGCACGAATTTCGTAATCTTTATGGTG
>Ga0111151_1012_pt1 | contig 17760 bp, 19 predicted proteins | sample DeeMarSeWOR28_12_FD_80257 | JGI IMG/M metagenome (GOLD analysis project Ga0111151, IMG submission 80257) | Gammaproteobacteria bacterium SG8_15 | reverse complement strand
AATATATCGTCGACAGCGTTATCAGCAAATGCCCCACCAATGCTCTGTCTCTGAATGATGATGACACACTGGCAGTAGACAACCGCAACTGCGTACGTTGCATGCACTGTTTGAACGTGATGACCAAAGCCCTCTCTCCGGGGGACGACAAAGGTGTCACCATTCTGATCGGCGGTAAGCGCACCCTGAAAATCGGCGATACCATGGGTACTGTTGTTATACCGTTCATGAAGCTCGAGACAGAAGAAGATTACGAACAGCTGCAGGAACTGGCGGAAAACATCATCGACTTCTGGGCAGAGAACGCACTGGAACATGAACGTTGTGGTGAAACCATCGACCGCATTGGCCTGGTGAACTTCCTGGAAGGCATTGACGTCGACGTCGATCCTAACATGATCACCAAACCTCGACAACAACGCCCTCTTAATGAGGGCGTTGTTAAATAGTACGGCGAAAAGTTGACAAATTTACTAAAGCATTCGGAGGCTATACATGAGCGAACAGGCAGCACAACCACGATTTCCCGTAGAAAGCGGATGTCCCGACGCTTTCCAATACATGCATCCATCATATATCAAGAACTATGGTAACTGGGCCTACCATGATCGTCCCCGTCCCGGTGTATTACACCACGTTGCAAAAAGTGGCGACCAAGTATGGACGGTGCGCGTAGGCACCCAGCGCCAGTTAGGTCCCTACGAAATCAATCTGCTGTGCGACATCATCGACAAGTACGCCGACGGTTATGTGCGTTTCACGATTCGTAGCAATATGGAAGTGACCGTTACCGACGAAAAGAAAGTTGCACCATTGATCCAGGCGTTTGAAGATGCAGGCTATCCTGTGGGTGGTACCGGTAACTCGGTGACCATGATTTCCCACACCCAGGGCTGGCTGCATTGCGATATTCCCGGTACCGATGCATCCGGTGTTGTGAAATCACTGATGGATGAACTCTATGATGAATTCGTCAATGAAACCATGCCCAACCGTGTACATATTACTACTTCCTGCTGCCAGATTAACTGTGGTGGCCAGGGTGACATTGCTATTAACGTACAACACACCAAACCACCCAAGATCAATCATGACCTGGTGGCCAACGTTTGCGAACGTCCTTCTGTAGTCGCACGTTGCCCGGTAGCAGCCATTCGTCCGGCCATGGTTAACGGCAAGCCTTCTCTGGAAGTTGATGAAAAGAAATGCATCTGTTGCGGTGCCTGCTTCCCGCCCTGCCCGCCCATGCAGCGGATCACTCCAAGCTGGCGATCTGGGTTGGTGGCAAGCACTCCAATGCACGCAGCAAACCCATGTTCCACAAACTGGTCGCTGCCGGCGTACCCAACAATCCGCCACGCTGGCCGGAAGTCGCCGACATCGTGAAGAATATTCTGCGCGTATATAAAGAAGACGCTCAGAACTGGGAACGCGTCGGTGACTGGGTTGAACGTAATTGATAACTGGACCGGTGCACGTAATACATTGAATGCATCAGCTCACATCCGCTTCTAATTAAGGGGTTATCAATGAAATTTGGCATATTAGTTAGTGAAGGGCCTTATACCCACGAAGCATCCGATAGCGCGTATCAGTTTGCCAAGGCAGCTCTGGCTAAAGGTCACCAAATTGAGCGCATATTCTTTTACCATGATGGTGTTAACAACGGCACACGTTTTACCACTCCTCCACAGGATGACCGCAACCTGGTCAACCTGTGGGGCGAGTTAGCCAAGGAACACAATATCGACATGGTGGTTTGTGTGGCTGCCGCTCAGCGTCGCGGTATCTGTGATGCCGATGAAGCAAAACGCCACGGCAAAGATGGCAACAACATTGCTGACGGTTTTCGTATCTCCGGCCTTGGTCAGTTGATCGAGCTGGGTATCCAGGCTGACCGTCTCGTGGTTTTTGGTGATTAAACAGATACAGGAAGCACAATAATGAGCGATGAAGGTGGAACAATTAAGAAGTTTATGTACGTGAACCGCAAGGCTCCGTACGGAACAATTTACGCGTTGGAGTCTTTGGAAGTTGTATTGATAGGCGCGGCGTTCGATCAGGATGTGAGCCTGGCTTTTATTGATGACGGCGTGTACCAATTGGCCAAAGGGCAAAAAACTGAAGGCATTGGCATGAAAAATTTCTCACCCACGTATAACGCCTTGGGCGACTATGACGTCAATAAAATCTATGTTGAAAAAGAGTCGCTGGAAGCCCGTGGTCTGACTATCGATGATTTGCTTCCCCTGAAGTATGAAGACGAAGACGATGATTGGGCCGAAAAGGACTCCATCCATGTAATCAGCGCAGCAGAAATGGCTGAGTTATTGGATCAACAAGACGTCGTATTTAGTTTCTAGGTGAGGATATCAACATGGCATTGTTACATACAGTCAATAAATCGCCATTTGAGAGGAATGCTCTGGAATCTTGCATTCGGTTAGCACTCAAAGGTAGCAGTATCTTATTAACCGAAGATGGCGTTTACGGTGCTATCAAAGGTACTGCAAAATCTGACCTCGTTGCGAATGCAATGGGCGATATTTCAATTTATGTTATGGGACCGGACCTTGACGCACGCGGTGTTGGCAAGGACAAACTGATCGACGGCGTCAAAGTCGTAGATTATGGTGGTTTCGTGGATTTAGTCGCGGATCACAGCGCCACCCAAGCATGGCTTTAAAGTAAGACGACAAAACTTAACAGGAGAAGACGACATGGCCCTAGAAGTTGGCGGAAAATCTATCGAAACAGATGAAGAAGGTTACTTGGTAAATCGTGATGACTGGACCCAGGAAGTGGCCGAAGCAATCGCAGTGGCTGAAAACCTGGACATGAGCGAAAACCACTGGGAAGTCGTTAACTTCCTGCGCGAATACTATGAAGAGTATCAAATCGCTCCCGCGGTTCGCGTATTAACCAAGGCCATTGGTAAGAAACTGGGTAAAGACAAGGGTAACAGCAAATATCTGTACGAATTGTTCCCATATGGTCCGGCAAAGCAAGCATGTAAAATCGCTGGCTTACCCAAACCAACCGGTTGCGTATAACAAAAGTTATCAATAACGATCAGTTGCTGAAAATCATTACTTTGATTTTTTAAAAATAACAACACGAACGAATGTGTTATAACCTGCTGTGCCGTTGTCAAAGACGGCACAGCCCTAAACCCTTAAGGCATATTCATGACTCTGACCGTAGTCTATGCAATATTGTTTTATATCGCAGCAGCCCTGTTTACTATAGGCGTTGTGCGTAAAATTGTTATTTATTCCAAAACCCCACAACCGTTAAAGATTCCTACAACTCCCGCCCCCATTACTAAAACCGGTGTGGTCTGGCGGATGATTAAAGAAGTCACCGTATTCGAAAGTTTATTCAAATCCAACAAATGGATCTGGATTTTTGGCTGGATGTTTCATCTGGGTTTATTCCTGGTGCTGGCGCGCCATCTGCGTTATTTCCTGGAACCAGTACCAACTGTTATCACACTCATTCAACCCTTCGGTAAATATGCCGCGTTCGCCATGATTGCTGGCCTTATCGGCTTATGGGGAAGGCGCTTTTTCGTAGACCGCGTGCGCTACATATCCAGCATGTCGGATCACTTAATGCTGTTACTGTTATTGACTATTGGCATTTCCGGCGCCCTGATGACTTTTGGCGGCGAAGCGCTAAACACAGATATTACTTCGGTCAAAGCCTTTATCATGGGCCTGATATTTTTCGATCTGCAGCCGCTGCCCGATTCAATATTTTTGTTAATTCATCTGGCACTGGTTGCAGTACTCATGATCGTATTCCCCATCAGCAAGCTATTGCATGCGCCTGGGGTATTTTTCAGCCCCACCAGAAACCAGACCGACGATGTGCGCGAGCATCGTCATGTAGCTGGCTGGAGTGCAGAATCATGAGCGATGTAAAACAATTCCAAGAAACTCTTGATTCAAAAGTAAATGGAGGGATAGCCATTGGCTGAGGAAATAAAAGTCCCGGAATACCGGGAATACCCGATTATTCCCACCATCATGGAAGGCGCCATGGCCCACAGCAAGCCGTATGTGGCCAAACCCGATCACCAGGCCGGCGTCGGTTATCCTGGCGAACTGGTCGACGACTGGCAGAATGTGGCGGTTAAAAAACTGGGCGAGCTGGTTGGTCAATCCCGTGCGCTGCAAGTGTTCCTGGACTCATGCGTCAAATGCGGCGCCTGTACAGACAAGTGTCATTACTATCTGGGCACCCAGGATCCATTAAATATGCCGGTAGCCCGTCAGGACCTGTTGCGTTCCGTCTATCGCCGCTACTACACCTTTGCCGGTAAATTTTTCCCAAAACTGGTAGGCGCCAAGGATTTTACCGAGGAAGTGCGCGACCAGTGGTACAGCTATTTTCATCAATGTTCGCAATGCCGACGTTGTTCCGTATTTTGCCCCTACGGTATCGACACCGCGGAAATATCCATGGCGGGTCGTGACGTGCTGGATGCCATTGGCATCGGTCAGAAGTATAGCAACGAAATCATTGGCAAGTTACACAAGGTCGGTAACAACCTCGGTTTACCGGAACCCGCATTGGTGGATACCCTGGAAGGCCTTGAGGAAGATATCGAAGAAGATACCGGGGTACCTGTAAGGGTTCCGGTCGACGTGGAAGGTGCTGAAGTACTGTTAATCACCCCCTCTGCCGACTTTTTTGCAGAACCCCATATCGACGGTTTGATTGGTTACGCCAAGGTTTTCCATCAGGCGGGCATCAGCTGGACCCTGAGTTCCTATGCATCGGAAGCGGCCAACTTTTCCATGTTTATCGGCAGCCATGACAACCTTAAAAAGGTTGCCATGCGAATTCGTCAGGCCGCGCTCGATCTCGGCGTCAAACGCATCGTCGTCGGCGAATGCGGACATGCCTGGCGGGTGGCATACAGCTTCTGGAATACCCTGATCGGGCCGTTTGATTTTCTCGATCCGAAATACCCTGCGCCCCAGCATATTTGCGAGCTCACCTATGACTTGATTCAGCGTGGCGCATTAAAACTGGATAAAGAAGCCAACGACCATCGGCGCATTACATTTCATGATTCCTGCAATGTGGCGCGGGCGTCGCGCATGGGAAACATCCCCGGCGGACAATTTATTATCCCACGCGAGATCATCAAGGCGTGTGCGAATAATTTCTTTGATATGGCACCGGAAACCATCCATCAAAACACCTTTTGTTGCGGTGGCGGTGGCGGCCTGTTAACGGACGATTTAATGGAGTTACGGGTCAAAGGTGCGCTTCCACGAATGGAGGCTCTTGCCAAAGTAGTGGAAGAGCATGATGTCGATACTTTGGTGGCCATCTGTGCAATCTGTAAAACACAGTTTGCCAAAGTATTGCCGTATTACAAATTCCAGATGGATATGATCACCAGCCTGCATCAAATCGTGGGCGATGCAATCCAGCTGGGCACTAATCACTAGTTCATTAGTGTTATATATTGAATAGAGTTTTTGGATTATTTTTGTGAATTAATTTTGTTAACTAAACATTACTTGTTTCAAATATAGACAAGATTGAAAACAGTCGCGTAGCAACAGGAGAAAGCATTATGGCGAGGCCAGCAGATAAAGTTAAACCAGGGCATACGTTTCGTAAATATAAAGACAACGACAATGCTCATCTGCCATGGAAGGAGCAGATTTTCCAAGCAGACCATAGTCACAAATGTCCGACCTACGTTCATCAAACACCCCCTTGCCAGGGTAGCTGTCCTTCCGGTGAAGACATCCGTGGCTGGCTGAACATTGTGCGCGGCATTGAAAAGCCATCTGGCGATATGGCCTGGCAGGAATATGCGTTCCGCCGTTCCACCGATGCCAATCCTTTTCCAGCAATTATGGGGCGTGTCTGCCCTGCCCCATGTGAAGATGGCTGTAACCGCAATCAGGTGGAAGATCACGTGGGAATTAACGCCGTTGAGCAGTTCATTGGCGACAACGCGCTGAAAGAAGGTTATAGCTTTAAGGCGGGTTCGGAAACCGGCAAGAGCGTCGGTATTATCGGCGGCGGCCCTTGCGGTCTGGCAGCAGCTTACCAGTTACGTCGTATGGGCCATGCTTGCACCGTTTATGATGACCACGAAGAACTGGGCGGCATGATGTTTTATGGTATTCCCGGTTATCGTACGCCGCGTAACGTACTGGGTGGTGAAATCCAGCGCATTATCGACATGGGCGTGGAAGTGAAAACCAAAACCCGCGTCGGCACCGACATCAGTCTGGACGAACTGGAGAAAAAACACGATGCTGTCCTTTTCGCCATCGGTGCACAGTCAGGTCGAGGCCTGCCAATTCCAGGCGGCAACGCACAAAACTGTATTTCCGGTGTTGCGTTCCTGAGCGCGTTTAACCAGGGCCGTTTACAGGCAGTGAGTGGTAAAGTCGTGGTGGTCGGTGGTGGTGATACTTCTATCGACGTGGTCTCTGTTGCCCGCCGTCTGGGTAACATTACCAATATTGCCGAGAAAGACCGGCCGGAAAATATCGTGCTGGGACATACTGCGCATGACGTAGTCGATATCGCCGCGAAAGAAGGCGCAGACGTTATGCTGATTTCTCGTCAGCCTATCGAAAACATGAACGCTGCTAAACACGAAATAGACGACGCCACCCGCGAAGGCGTGGAAATCCAGGGCTCTCTGAATCCTGTGGAAGTCATACTGGATGAAAATGGCCGCGCCAAAGCCTTGCGCGTAGCAAAAATGAGTTACGAAAGCGGTAAGGCTGAAGTAATCGAAGGTTCGGAATTTGATATCGAAGCTGACCTTATCGTGTCCGCCATTGGCCAAACCGGTGACTTCACCGGCATGGAAGGCTTCGCTAACGAGCGTGGCTTACTGGACGCTGACAAGCATTTCCAGGTACCCAACAAACCCGGCTTTTTTGCCGCAGGTGACATTGTTCGCCCACACCTGTTGACCACGGTTATCGGCCAGGCATCGATTGTTGCGGAAACCATTGATCACTACTTCAAGAACGAAGAAATGCGCAAGCGTCCCAAAGTGGACGTGCATCACTTCAACTTGCTCGATAAATTACGTGAAGCTGGCCTGGAGCCGGAACACTTCAATCCAGAGGGCGACGCAAAAACCCGCGGTATCGACCGTGGTCGCCGCGGAACCAGTGATGACGAATATGCCATTCACAACTACGAAGATCGCTCAGCGCATCAGATCATTCCCGCAGACAAGTTATTCCTCGGCCACTTCCCTTACGAGCCGCGCTATAAGCGCAAGGAATCGGTCCCTAGCGCGGAAGAAGTATTGGGCCATTTTGAAGAGCGCGTCGCCGGCCTTTCTGCAGAGGAAACCGTTGCAGAAGCCAAGCGCTGTATGAGTTGTGGTATGTGCTTCGAATGTGACAACTGTGTCATTTTCTGCCCGCAGGATGCAGTCTTCAAGGTGAAGAAAGACAAGCACACCATGGGCCGCTACGTTGACACGGACTATGACCGTTGTATTGGTTGCCACATATGTGCCGATGTATGCCCGACTGGCTACATTCAAATGGGACTGGGCGAATAAGCTTAGCGCCCCACCCGGTTGCACAGCAGTATCCGGGCAGGTTGTTTTTACAGCTTGCCCGGAGATTTACACAACACACGAACGTTGTGGTGGTTGTAAATAAGAATACTAACTTAACAATATATTGAGCAACATTCGCAATCTGACAAGGAAAAGCACGTGTTGTCTAAACCCATACAATTTATTATTCAACGCCCTACGCTGTTTGCAGTCTTCATCGTTGCCTGCGTCATTTCAATTACCGCCTTTGCCGGCGCACCCAAGCCGGATATCCCTAAGGGCAAAGGCGACCAATGCGTAGAAGACACTGACTACATGCGCAAAAACCACATGGAGTTGATATTACATCAACGCGATGAAACCATGTATCGGGGCATTCGATCCAAAAAGCATTCATTAAAAGAATGCATTGAATGCCATGCCGTAAACGACAACAGCGGGCAACCTGTCAGCCATCTGGATTCAAAACATTTTTGTGTGCAATGCCACGAGTACGCCTCAGTCAGCATTGACTGCTTTGACTGTCATGCCTCAAAACCCAGAGCGAAAAAAGCGGGGCAAAGCTTATGAGTGAAAACGACTATCGCAATAAAGATAATAAATTTGATGAGTATCGTCGCAGCTTTCTCGGCAAAGGCGCCGCGCTTGCTGGTGCAGCTACACTCGCACCCGGCGTTATCCTGCATACTATCGCCAATGCCAAGCCCGTCGATGAGCCAGTAACCAGCAAAGTCCGCTGGGGATTTTTAATAGATGCCAACAAGTGCGCCGATAACTGTAACGCCTGTGTCACAGCCTGTAACGAGGAAAATGGCTTGACCGGTTTTGGCCGTCCCAAAACTGATGCGCAGTGGATTCGTAAAGTTACCTTGCGTAATAAAAAAACCAGTCACGAAATTAGCTTACCCATGTTATGCCAGCATTGCGCGCATCCACCCTGCGTTGACGTATGCCCCACCGGAGCATCCTTCAAACGCGTGGATGGCATCGTGCTGGTCGACAAACATATCTGTATCGGCTGCCGCTATTGCATGATGGCCTGCCCTTACAAGGCGCGCTCCTTTATTCATGAAACTATTACTGACCAGGTTCCGGATGTACCGCGCGGCAAAGGCACCGTCGAGAGCTGCACGCTATGCGTACATCGCGTGGATCGCGGCGAGATTCCCGCCTGCGCAGAGGCCTGCGCCAAAACGGAAGAAGGACCGGCAATATTATTCGGTGATCTAAATAATCCTGACAGTGAAATTTCCCGGCGCCTGGCCAGCGAATCCAGCACCCAGGTACGTGCTGATTTCAATCTCGACCCCGGTGTGCGCTATCAAGGTATCTAGTTAAGGAATACACCCAAGGAAAACAATAATGAAATCGATTCTTCATTACCGCGAAATCCCCGGCAACAGTGTTGGCTATTATGCCGTGCTGGCCTTGCTCGGCATCTTGATCGTGTTGGGATTAAGCGCTGCTTACTACATGGAACACCAGGGCCATCACGTCACTGGCATGACCAACCAGATTGTGTGGGGTATGCCGCACGTATTTGCTGTCTTCCTCATTGTCGCAGCATCTGGCGCGTTAAACGTTGCGTCAATTTCATCAGTATTCAACAAGAAAATGTATAAACCGCTGTCTCCACTATCTGGTTTGCTGGCAATTGCATTACTGGTGGGTGGTCTTTGTATCCTGGTGCTGGACCTGGGCCGGCCCGATCGACTGATTGTGGCGATGACCTACTACAACTTTAAATCGATCTTTGCCTGGAACATTATTTTGTATAACGGTTTTCTGGCTATAGTTGCTGTATATCTGTGGATGCTCATGGAAAAACGCTTTAATAAATACAGCAAAACTGTGGGCACGTTCGCTTTTATCTGGCGCCTGGTGCTTACCACTGGTACCGGCTCTATTTTTGGATTCCTGGTTGCACGCCAGGCTTATGATGCCGCGATTATGGCTCCAACATTTATCCTCATGTCATTCTCTTTCGGACTGGCAATTTTCAATATTGTACTCATCGGCATTTATCGCGGCACCGAGCGTCCACTGGGCGACACAATCGTGGAACGCTTGCGGAAACTGCAAGGTATATTTGTAGCTGCGGTACTATTTTTTGTGACCATCTATCATCTAACCAATTTATACGCGACCGAGCACCACGGCATCGAGAAGTTCATTCTCGATGGCAACAATGTTTATACTGGCCTGTTCTGGTTGGGCTTTGTATTGATCGGTAGCGTCATTCCATTAATGATCTGCTTGCTGAAGGGCTTCAAGAACTCAGCACGCTGGCTGGTCACCGCTTCGCTCATGGTGATTGCCGGCGGCATGGCACAAATGTATGTCATCATTATCGGCGGCCAGGCCTACCCCATGGAATTGTTCCCAGGCTATGAAGTCAGTAGTAGTTTCTTTGATGGCGTTGTTGCCTCCTATACACCCAGTATTTATGAAATCGGCCTGGGTGTTGGCGGCTTCGCTTTTGCCATTGCCATGGTGTTGGCAGGGGTAAAAATCCTGCGCTTTCTGCCATTAAGCCTGGAAAATTCTATCGTCGATCCCCATCATCGTGCAGAGGAAAGCGAGGAAGCAGTCGCCGGTGAACAAGCTCGCGCCTGAAACGTCTAACATGCAAATACTGGCAAAACCTCGCCGGTACTCGTCGGTAATAGTAATAGTGATTTGTTGAGGTTACTCATATGTTTTACCAGGAACATCCTTTCGCTGAATTTGTTCGCATCCTCGGTAAAGGCCGTAAGGGCTCCCGTGGCCTGACCCTGGAAGAAGCGCGAACCGCCTTCCGCATGATTCTCGATGATGAAGTCACGCCCGAACAACTGGGTGCTTTTTTGATGCTGATGCGCGTCAAGGAAGAAACTCCCGAGGAAGTCGCTGGCGCCGTGCTGGCCATCAGGGATTACCTTAATATCCCGGATAGTGCGCCTAAAGTGGATCTCGACTGGTCTTCTTACGCCGGTAAAAAACGTCAGCTGCCCTGGTTTATCCTGAGTACCCTGACCCTGGCGGAAAACGGTGTAACAGTATTTATGCATGGCGCTAGTGGTCATACCAATGGCCGGGTCTATACCAAGAATGTCTTGAACAACCTCGGGCTCGAGCCCTGCACCTCCCTGGAACAGGCTTACCAGGAACTGGCGAAACGCCGCTTCGCCTATCTCGACATCGAGTACATGTGCCCCAAGCTGCATCATATTATTGAACTGCGTCCCTTCCTGGGATTGCGCTCACCGGTGCACACTGTGGCGCGTATGGTTAATCCGTTCAATGCGCCTTATGTGATGCAAGGCATTTTCCATCCCGGTTATCAGCCCACTCATCAGCAAGCAGCGATCCTGCTCAATCAACCACACCTGGCGGTTATCAAAGGTGACGGCGGTGAGATCGAACGAAATCCCGATGTGGAGTGCCTGGTGCAAAGCGTTCACAATGGTGAAATGATCGACGAAACCTGGCCTGCCATGTTCAAGCGCCGTCACGTCAAGGATGAAGAAATGAATCCACAACGCCTGGGCCAACTCTGGCGTGGCGAAATTGACGACGAATATGCCAACGCTGCCGTAGTCGGCACACTCGCCATTACCCTGAAAATGATGGGCAAAGCAGATACCCAACAAGCAGCAGAAACCATGGCTGCCGAGATGTGGAATAACCGCGCCAAAGACAAATACGGTGCCGCCGCCTGAGCCGGCAGCAACCCTGCCTGCGGTTTACCTGACTGAATCCAATGAGTCATTTTTTCATTTCCGCGGCCCACAAGTCATCGGGAAAAACCACCATCAGTCTTGGCCTGTGCGCCGCCCTCAAATCCAGAAAACTTAAAGTCCGCCCCTTTAAAAAGGGCCCTGACTACATCGATCCCATGTGGCTCAGCAAAGCGGCAGGCCTGGATTGCCACAACCTGGATTTTAATACCATGCACACGCAGGAAATCCAGCGTACTTTTCAGCAATATGCGAAGGGTTGTGATATTAGCCTGATAGAAGGCAATAAAGGTCTCTATGATGGTTTGAATCTCGATGGCAGTAACAGCAACGCCGCGCTGGCCATTCTCCTAAACGCCCCGGTGATTCTCGTGATTGATGCCAGAGGCATGACACGCGGTATCGCACCCCTGATACTGGGTTACCAGGCATTCGAAGCTGACTTGAACATTGCCGGTATTATCCTTAATCAACTGGGTGGCAGCCGCCACGAATCCAAATTGCGTGCGGTCATTGATCACTACACGGATGTGCCCGTCATTGGCGCCGTGCATCATGATAAGGAACTGGAAATTGTTGAGCGTCACCTGGGATTGATTCCCAGCAACGAAATGAGTGAAGCGCAAAAACGCATCGAACTGCTGGGCCAGCGCATTACACAACAAGTAGATCTTGATTTATTGGTGGGTATTGCTGAGAAGGCTCAGTTCACTTTTCAGGATTCACAGGCACCTCAACAACACAGCTTCAAGTTGACGACAACCTGTCGTATTGGCATTGCCCGAGATGCGGCGTTTGGTTTTTACTATCCCGGTGATCTCGAAGCATTCCAGCAGGCGGGTGCCGAACTCGTCTACTTCGACACGATCAAGGACAACCAATTACCGCCGGTGGATGGCCTGTTTATCGGCGGTGGATTCCCCGAAACGCAGATGACAGCGCTGGAAGCCAATGTCTCAATGCGCCAGTCGATTCATGATGCCATTGAAGCGGGACTGCCGGTGTATGCAGAATGCGGGGGCCTGATGTACCTGACACGCAGTCTTACCTGGAAGCAACAGCAATGCGAGATGGTCGGCGCAATCCCGGCGGATACCGTGATGCACGAAAAACCCAAAGGCCGCGGTTATGTCAAAATCGAGGAGACCGAAAATCATCCCTGGCCTGCGACACACAAAGCTAACACAAGCCGTGAAATCGCAGCTCACGAGTTCCACTACTCTAGTCTGGATAACGTCAACGGTGTAAAATTCGCCTATCATGTGCGGCGAGGAACGGGCATTGACGGTGTTCATGATGGAATTGTTCACAAGAATGTACTGGGTTGTTATGCACATTTGCGTGATGTCGATCAAAACCACTGGGTAAGACGTTTTTTACAATTCGTTCAACAACAGCGTTCCGAAACAGCACCCGCACCACAATAGAAGGTATTGATTATGATTACAGTATCACCTGCAGCTGCCGAACAGATCCGGAAATCCGCGGAAGAAACCGATGCGGAAGGCATGTGTTTACGTGTCGCCGCGCGGGTCACTCCGGATGAAGCGCTTGACTATGGCATGGGATTCGACGATCCGCGGGATGACGATTTGCGTAATACATCCGAGGGCATTGATATCGTAGTTGCTCCCAGCAGCGCTGACCTGCTGCATGGCACCCATATCGACTATGTACAGCTGGAAACCGGTGAATACAACTTTATCTTCCAGAATCCTAACGATCCGGCACAAAAACCCATCAAGGAATAGCGAACTGCATTCACGGTTTGCCTTCTCACGTAGCGCAATGCGTCCGGGCAGCAATACTCACGTTGAATGCTCATACCTTTTAACACGCTGCCAACTAGATCGCCGTCATAGGCAGCAAAATTTCTGTTAAACTTATAAAGTTTCAATTACCACGAAACCTTTGCGCGACGGCAATCATTTATGAAGTCAGAACAAACCGGCTTGGGCTGGTTACGAAAATCGACCGGATTTTTTGAAGGGGAACTGGTTTTGCCGTTAACAGGCATCACTTTCACCCTGGTGACGCTGTTCGCCTGCAACTATCTGTTGCTGCTGTTTCCGGATTATAAAATTGGGATCATCGCCGCCGACCTGTTATTGCTGACCTTTGGCGTTTATCTGGTGTTGTTGAGTTACCGTCGCATCCGGCAAAACCTGTTGCAACCGCTGGTGCAAATGCGCAACTGGGCCTACGCCGTACAGGACGGGGATCTAACCGCAAAAATCCCGATACCCGATCGGGGCGAGTTTCTTAAGCTGGCTATTGTCATTAATGACCTTGGCGATTCCCTGCATTCCCTCACCCAGGAAATGGACGAAAAAGTCCGGGAACAAACCCAACGCCTGGAACAAAAATCCAAAACCCTGGAGATTCTTTACGAGGTGGCCGCCACCAGCGCCAGCGCCCACGATATTGAAGATTTGTTGCAAAATTATCTGTTCACATTATTCAATCTGGTCAAAGCATCCTCCGCAACTGTGCGCATAATCACGGATGACAACAAGTTACGTGTTATTGGTAGTGTTGGTATTGATGATATTAGCGACGCGGAGCACAGCGTGGCAATTGAACGTTGCCTTTGCGCCCAGGACTTTGACAATCATGTCATCTGCTGTGACGTCAACCGGCATTTATGCGGCAACCTTCTCAACCGCACATTGAAGCTTCCGGAAAATGCCTGCACGATTGTAATACCCCTGCAGTACCAGAACAGATCACTGGGTATTTATCACCTGTTTATGCCGGAGATCGACATTGATCAGGAGCCCGAATTAAAAAACATCCTCACCAACATCGGCCAACACCTGAGCCTGGCTATGGAAACCGCGCGCCTGGACAATGAATCGAAGCGGCTCCATATCATGCAGGAACGAACCATGCTGGCTCATGAACTGCACGACTCCCTGGCGCAAACCCTGGCCAGTCTGCGCTTCCAGGTCAACCTGCTGGAAAAGACTCTGAAAGATAGTGAGAACACTGTCGCCAAGGCCGAAGTAGAACAACTCAAAAACGGACTGGATGAAGCCAACAATGAACTGCGTGAATTGCTGGCCCACTTCCGGGTGCACATGGATGAACGTGGACTGATCCCCGCCACCGAAGCCCTGATTGAACGCTTCCAGAATGAAAGCGGAATTCCGATATTTTTCCAGAACCAGTGTCCGGACCTGAAATTACCCCCCATCCAGGAAGTGCAGGTATTGCACATCATCCAGGAATCACTGGCCAACGCTCGGAAACACAGCCAGGCCAATAACGTCCGGGTACTCATTCGACAAACCAGCGACGAGCACTACCATGTGTTGATCGAGGATGATGGCGTGGGTATCAATGACCAGAATATCACCGGCCAGCCCGGCGAACACGTGGGATTAAGCATCATGAGGGAACGGGCACGGCGCATAAATGGTGAAGTCACTATCGAATCTGAGCCCGGTGAAGGCACACGAATTGAGCTTGATTTCCCCATCACGTCCGGCATATCGCAACACACCAGCGGTTTTTCTGATATGGACCACGTTTAATGGGCATGCCACTGAAAAATCGAGTATATTAGGGCCATGAAAGTATTACTCATCGATGATCACACCCTGTTCCGGCTGGGCCTGAAAGGTCTACTGGAACGCAGCGATATCGAAGTAGTGGCCGCCGCCAGTACTGGCCAGGAGGGGCTGGACATAGCCGGCCAGCACGAACCCGAAGTTATTCTGCTGGACATGCGCATGCCCGATATGGATGGATTGCTGGTATTAAAAAAACTGCGCGCTCAGGGCATTAAAGTTCCCATAACCATGTTGACCACCAGTACCGACGAGAACGACCTGGTGGAAACCCTGCGTAATGGAGCGCAAGGTTATCTGCTAAAGGACATGGACCCGGAGGAACTGGTGGCCGCTTTGCGCAAAATTGTCGCCGGTGAAACTGTCGTGGCGCCACAACTCGCCGGCACCCTGGCGCGGGCACTCCAGGAAAAACCCGGTAGTGAACGCAAAAAAACTCCGTTATCAGACCTGACACCCCGCGAGTTTGAAATCATCCAGCATCTTGCCGAGGGCCAGAGCAACAAGGCGATCGCCCGCGACCTTGGCATTTCCGACGGCACGGTAAAATTGCACGTCAAAGCTATCCTTCGCAAACTCAATGTGCGCTCTCGCGTGGAAGCCGCAGTCATCGCGGTTGAAAATGGACTCGGGAAACGACAATCGCAATAACCACTCCAATCAAGCATGACGCGTAGTAACCTTTTCAATCCAGACAACAATCACAGAACAAAATTTTTAAAACGCTCTCTGCCTGGCGTAAGGAGATTATTGAGGTGAGGATTTAATATGAAAACCTATAGTCAACTAATCGAAGAATGCCTGGACACGGTAGAAGAAGTTTTTCCCTGGGACCTGGAAGAAGAACTGCAGTCCGACAACAAACCCCTGCTACTGGATATTCGCGAACCGGAAGAATTCAACGCCATGCGCCTCAAGGACTCCATGAACGTGCCGCGCGGCGTCCTGGAGCAATCCTGCGAGTGGGATTTTGAAGAAACCATTCCCGACCTGGTTCAGGCTCGGGATAAACCCATTGTAGTAATCTGCCGCTCCGGCAATCGCAGTGTGCTCGCCGCATACAACAACAATCAGGAAATCGATATCGATGATGCGGATGAGTATTTCGCCAGCAAGGTTAAACCGGAACAAATGCGCCCGAAATAACTGCAGTTAGAAAACCCCATTGATTGCAAATTTCAGCCAGAAATTTGGTAAAATTATTAGTGTAAATTGAAAAAAAATAATGCAATTAACTTTTCATTTATACCGATTGCAGGCACTCGACTACGAACGGAACAGCAACTGCAATCGAACCAGCCCTGACATTCATCGCCTATTCCGCTAACTGTTCTCCTGTTCCTCCAGCCTCTTGTGGTAAATCCTTAAGTTTCGGCAACCCATCTTTCATGGGATGCACTGATTCCTGATAATGAACATGGAATCCCGGGGTAAAAATAAAGTCCTCAATTACTGCCGAAGGCACATCGACTAAACCCATTGTTGGATGGTCTGTATAAAGATGGCCGCCACACTTTTTACACCATGCCCGATTACTGACTACCGTTTCGTCATTAGACAGCGGATTGCCGGTAAACCCGTCTATATGTTCTTTACCTTTTATGATCTGGATATTTTCAGGTTTCCACAGGGTAAATCCACTCACGGGACTTGCCGACCATTGCCGACAGGAGTCACAGTGACAATAGGCCATGACTTCTGGATTACCACTCAAAGTGAATTCTACTTCTCCGCAAAAACAATGACCTTTATAGTGAGAATTATTATTCATGTTTTTTTCCTTAGGATTGTGATTGTCGATTATTTATCAAACACAGCCGGTGATTGCGCCTGAGTATTGACATGCAATTGAAAAATATCCGGTCGCGAATAGTGGCCTACAACATCAAAGGCCCTCTTGGCGATGGCGACCTTTTCCAGGTCGATGTCGTAGTACAAAATACCGGCTTGCTTATTCATGGGGCCGGCAACAATTTCACCTCCCGGCGCAATAACCACAGAATCACCTGGATTTATCCATTCATTTTCATCGGGGTACAAAGTTTCTCTTTGCGGAAAGTCATCGGGGATATCGCTGCCTTTCATCAGATTACCGCAACCAACTACCCAGCAGCAGCCTTCGCGAGCAATGTGCTGCAAGCTGCCCAGCCAGTTATCGCCACTGTCGTAAGTCGGTGCGATATAGATCTCAACGCCCTGAGCATACATCGCGTAACGCGCCAGCGGCATATAGTTTTCCCAGCATAATAGTGCGCCAATGCGACCTACCGGGCTATCAACCACTTTTAATCCTGTCGCATCTCCAAAACCCCATACCATGCGCTCGGGATTAGTGGGCATGAGTTTGCGATGTTTATTTAATAAAGTACCATCCGCGCCAATCGTAACAACCGTGTTGTAAAGCGTTGCCTGGCTGAGCTTTCCATCGCGTTCTTCAATGCCGCACACGACGGTGACGTTATTTTTTTTTGCGGCAGCATATAACGATGCCAGGTCATTATCATCGACATTAACGGAATTTTTTAGTAGCCGATGATGGAGTTCTTCGGATGTATTCCAGTCGCCACCGGGTCTGAGTCGCCATACCCAGGCGGGATAGCCGGGAATAAAGGCTTCGGTAAAAACCACCAGTTGAGCGCCACTACCAGCAGCTTTCTCCACCATGGCAACCGCGGATTGAATGGTTTCCGCCTTATTCAGGAATACGGGGGGTCTTTGCACAATGCCAATTTTTGTCATTTCTCTTCTCCGTTAAATGCGATGAATTAGCTTAATTTTTAGTTTAGGCTGATTATTTTTACTTACAATTAGCAAAAAAAAGAAACATAATGTGCAAAAATGCACATCTTGGAGCGGATATGAACTGGGATGATCTGAGACTATTTCTGGCCGTGGCTCG
>Ga0111151_1063_pt1 | contig 18147 bp, 20 predicted proteins | sample DeeMarSeWOR28_12_FD_80257 | JGI IMG/M metagenome (GOLD analysis project Ga0111151, IMG submission 80257) | Gammaproteobacteria bacterium SG8_15 | reverse complement strand
AATTGATATTGTATCATTCTTGTTTTAACCATCATCTCTACAGCAAGGTCGCCAGGATAGTAGCGGTTCCTAGAAAAGAGAAAAAACCCACGACATCAGTAACAGTCGTTAATATAATTGAGGAAGACTGCGCAGGATCCTGCCCAAATCTTCGTAGCGTGATAGGAATCACCGCACCGGAAAAACCCGCAGCAATCATGGAAATAACCATGGCGATCGCGATTACCAATGCCAGACCGATTGACTGACTCCAGAAATACACACAGGCTGCGGTGGTCAGCGCGATGGCGACGCCATTCAATAAACCGACATTCACTTCTTTCATCACTACTTTGGGCCAATGACGCAAGCTGATTTCCCGTAACGCCAATCCGCGCATAGTGACTGCCAGGGATTGCGCGCCGGCGTTACCCGACTGCCCTGCCACTACCGGTAACAACACCGCCAGCGCCGTGAACTGGGCAATGGTGCTTTCAAAAATACCCACCACCGCGGAGGCCAGAAATGCCGTGAGCAGGTTGATGTGCAGCCATGGCAGTCGTTTGGCAACCGCGAAGGAAGTTTTCGATAAGGCACGCTCATCCTTACTAGCACCTACCATGGTCTGAATGTCCACCGACATTTCTTCCTGCAACGCTTTTAACAAACGAGCGCTGCGAATCACGCCAATCAACTGCATGTTAAAATCCACTACTGGAATACTATTTAGCTTGTATTGTTCCAGCCTGTCGACGACTTCCTCTTTCGGATCCAGAGCCTGTACCGAGGTCAAAACAGGCACCATGATATCCTGAATCAGCGTATCCGGATCGGCAATGGCTATTTCCTGGATCGCTACCCTGCCAACCAGCACACCCTGGTCGTCGATGACATACACTTCATTGACCGCCTTTGGCTTGGAAGAACGTAGTTTGGTTTCGGCTTGTTCCACGCTCATTGGTGGCCGCAGGTTAATAATCCTTGGATCCATTAAGCGTCCGGCGGAATCCTCCGGGAATTCCAGCAGCGCCTGCAACTCATTGGCAACGTGTTTATCCAGTTGCGCTAATAGTGATTTGATTTTTGAGCTACTGGTGCGGCTCAGAATCTTTACGCTTAAGGTTGGTTCCAGTTCTGTCAGAAGTTGCCGTTGCCTGGTGTCCGTCAATTGGAAGAAAACATCTTCTGCTATGTCGATGGCAAGATATTGCCAAAGTGGGAGCACGACACTTATTGCCTGCTCTTCAAGCAATTCTGCGATTTCATGAGCCGGCAAGGTTTCCAGAATTTGCGCTGCTTCAAATGGAAAATCCAGCATATAACGCCGGGTCAGAGCCTTTTCCGCCTCCAGTTCGACAGTGGCATCGCTCGCGCTCATCGGTTTCACCTCGATCTTAAATTTGAATCTATGTAAGTAACAATTACTGGCAACGTAACGCTTATAGTAAATCCTGTGGCTTCGTTAACATTGTGCCAAATATTGATTTCCATCCTGTCCAGTATACCTCCAGGATATCCGAAGCCAGGTAACCATAGCCGGTATTAGCTGCATCATGAATTTCCGGCTTTTCCATACACATTGCCTGCTGAAACGTACCGACTACATGTTGATCGCGATCGACCACGGGTAAAGTCGCTCTCGATTCCCAACCGATATGGTTACTCACTACGGCCACGTTGGCGGTAGCGCTGATAGTCGGTATATTTTTATCCATGATCTGACGGATGGTCTTATTATTATCCTCACGTAATAATTTAATAATGCCCACGGCACCGCGTAAACGCAGGTTATCGTCAATCACATAAATATCGTACTGATGGTCCATCTTCATATTTCGAACCAATGTCTCGATATCGCCTATCGTCTGGTTGATATTCGCCGTAATGAATTCAGTATTCATGATAGAACCTACGGAATCCGGGGCATATTCCAGTAACACTTTAAGTCGGCCCGACAATAAAGTTGGCAGGGATTTAAACACACGCGCCCGTCGTTCCCCGGTCCAGTTTCTCAACACATTGGCAGCATAACGCGGACCCAGCTGGCTGATTAAGGCAACTTGCTGGTCAAACTCCAGGGATAGCAGGATTTGCGCAGTCAGGGAAGGCGTTAGCCGGCGTATTACCGGCAATATCAGCCGCACTGGTAATTTCGCAAATAGCGCCGCTACTTCCTCCGCTGCGAGGTTTTCCAGTACACGGGCCGCCGCATCCGGATGCTTGGACAGGAATGCCTGGGTCAGTTCTTCACGCTTTATAGGCATAATCTGAGTTATTCGTCTTCGATGATGTCGGACAGCTTGATAATGGGATTTTCACTATATACTTTTGCAGGCACTGTCACGATGCCGTCAGCGGTATCGAGAATAATAGTGGTGGTAGTCAACTCAAGAATCTTGCCCGTGTAATCCCAAACCTTCACTTGATCACCAATTCGGTATTGGCGCTTCAGGTGGTGAGCACTGATCATGTTGTGCACCACGTTTTTTGATCCCAGGCCAACCGCAATCGCCAGCCCCGTCATAAAAGTGCCAATGATGATGGATAACAGAATTATCAGGAAGTTGATATTAATGCCAATCTGGTCAACGCCAATGACTACCGCGGTAAACAGGATAACGGCATAGACAATGCGACCAAACAGTACGCGCTGCTCGCGCTCAGCATGGGGAAGTGTTGCAACCACCAGATCGCGCGCAATAGAGCTCACCAATACCCCGGCCAGAATAATCAATCCACCAGCCAGCAGGGTCGGCAGATAGGCAATAACGCGACTTAACCAATCCGTGAATATTTTCAGATCCAGCACATGGGTAGCAGTGGTAATAAACACCAGCAACACCACCCAGTAAATCACCTCGCCAATGACTTTGCCTGAAATTATAGGCAGTCGGGTTCGTTTTATACCTTTCTTACTGGAATAGTTCAGGACAATCTTGTCAATAAAGCGGGTAAAACGAATGGCCAGGATGCGCAGCGCCTTGGCCAGCAACCACCCTACCAACAACAAAAGAATCGCGCCCAGGATATTCGGCAAATGCTGCGCCAGGCGTTCCATTATCAAGTTAAAAGTACCGTTTAATGCTGCCGTCCAACTTGTATACATGTCCATTTTTGCGTCGCGCCTAATACTTGCAAATTTGCTTTAATACTGACTGGTGATGCCAAACTAGTTTACATTAACACTCAATTTAGCTTTAAAAACAAGAACCTCTGATAGGATGGAAATAAATCGTCTAATTTTTGCTCTACTTTTTTTCGACAAATATACTTCCGTCCACAACATAATTTAAGCACATTCGAACTTAACCGGCTTACCAATTGACAACTATGACAAATTCCCGGCATATTGCCACTTCAAATTTAATCGGGCAGGCACCCAACTGATTTCTCCGCATGGACATAGGATTACTGAAGACCTTTCTGGAAGTAAACCGCACACGTCACTTCGGCCACGCGGCCGACAATTTATACCTGACGCAATCCGCCGTCAGTGCCCGCATTCGTTTACTGGAGCAGTCGGTGGGCGTGCCACTGTTCACCCGCACCAGAAACAACATTGAACTGACACCCGCCGGTCAGAAACTGCTACGGTATGCTGAAACCATTCTTAACACCTGGAATCGCGCCCGGCAGGCCATCGCTCTGGATCACGCCGGACAGATACCACTGGTAGTGGGAGGTGTCCCCAGCTTATGGGATATTTTGCTGCAGGACTGGCTCAACGACTTAACTCGGGCAGACACCAGTTTTTCCATCCATGCCGAAGTACATAGCCCAGAGACACTGACACGGCTACTGTTGGACGGTACCCTGGATGTAGCGTTTCTGTTTGAACCGTTGCAGTTAACTGAACTAATGGTAACTGAAATTCGTAATATCCATCTGATACTGGTTTCTTCAAAACCTGACCAGACCGCCGACGAGGCGGTCAATAATCAATATGTGCTGGTAAATTGGGGTACATCATTTGCCATTCATCATGCGCAACATTTTCCAGACATCATGCCACCGAAAATTCATGTACATCTGGGCAGACTGGCATACAGCCACATTATAGAATGTGGTGGTTCTGCGTATTTGGCAGAATCCATGGTAGAAAATGATTTAAAGAACCAGCGTTTGTTCGCGGTGCAGGATGCACCTGTTATTAAACGGATGTGTTACGCGGCATATTCTGCTCACTCCGACCGGCGCGCGGATATTGAAAAAGCAATCAAACCTTTGCTGGAAATGTAACAGTTAAAAACCCACAGGTTATTCACCCTGCTGCGAATGATTAATCTTCTGCTGGATCAGCTCCTCTGCGCCTTGCTCTATGCGTTCAAAAACGACAGCAATGCCCTCCGCTTCAATACGTTTTACGATCGCTGGAATATTTGTTCTAAACAAAAGGTGATTGGTATCGACGTTAAATCGAATCTCGATTAATGAATTGATTGACAAACCCAGCTCCGGCACTTCGGCAAACAATCCTCCAACACTGATATTCCTGGTGAAACAGTCTGCAATGGGTACATTATTATAAATAATTGAAACAGGTATTCTTGCTTCCACCCGCGTATATAACCTCGACTCTTTCATCTCGTCAAAAACAGTCAACATCAAGTTACAGTCATCCACTTAAAAGACATGCACCAAACCTTGCCCTCGCCAGGCTTTTCGATTGCTACAGAACTGAGCGAGGACAAGAATGAGATGCTCCTGAATAGCCTGATCAGCTCTGGTCTTCACTCGCAGCAGGCTTATTTTCATCAGTATTTTCCGGAGCTGGCATCATTTCCTGTATTGTGCTGTCAACATCAGCAGCTTCGATGCCGGCATCTTCCATACATTGACGCAGGTATTGTTGCATTTGTCCAAGAGGAATCATTTCTTCACTAGCATTGGACTGGCATTGCTTATAGATTTCCTTTGGTGTGACTTCTGCAAAAGCCAAAGGGGCCACCAGAACGCCAGCAATAATCGCAGTAATTGCAAATTTGATTTTCGAATTCATTGCTCATCTCCTTAAAGATAAACCGCAATAGATAACATCGTAAAAAGCAGGATTACGGCGTTGTTGTTTGCCGTGTGTTGATATTTTTCTCCGCGCGAGCTGGCTTGTAAAACGAATAAATTTCATGATTACGACAAATTTAATTCATCATGAACAATAAAAGCTGGAGCAAATTAGACGGGGGTTTCGTTAAAAGCAATTAAATTGATAATGGCAAAAGCTTGCCATATTTATGGAGATCATGACCAAGATCACTTAGTTGCCATCACAAATAAAGAATTACGAATTATTTATCTCACCGGGAGCAATCGTACTGTATTCGGGAATCGCCATTTCCTGCAGGGATTCCAACTGGTCTGCTACCGCTTCGACATCGCCAAAGCGTGCAATATGAATCACGGCATCACCTTCGTTAACTAACGGTAGATTGCTAACGGCAATCACGATTCCCTCATAAGGTGAAACGACATTGGTTTCGGTCTGACCAAGGGGCTCTGAGATAACGCCCAATACTGATTTTTTCTGGACTACAGTGCCCAGGGCAACTTTGATGTCTTCGGACCGGTTTTTCCTGGGAGGCAGCATTTCCAACGACCGCAATACGCGTAAAATTCCCCGCACGCCCAAACGGATAGCAACCTCGTTAAAACGCAAGGCCTCGCCACCTTCATATAATAACATCGGCATATCCAGCTCGGCCGCGGCCTCGCGCAGTGATCCATCGCGTAAATTGGAATTGAGAATGACTGGCACGCCAAATGCTTTTGCCAGTCTTTCGGTTTCCGGATCATCCAGGTTGGCACGTATCTGCGGTAAATTGTTGCGATGACTCGCTGCGGTGTGTAGATCAATACCATGAGTACACTGATTTACTATTTCTGTCATAAAAATGTTGGCAAGACGTGCGGCCAGGGATCCTGTATCCGAACCGGGAAAACTCCGATTCAGATCGCGCCGGTCAGGAAGATAACGTGAATGGTTAATAAAGCCATACACGTTAACGACGGGAATTGCGATCAAGTCCCCCTTGAGTTTGCGTATTGCCGAGTGCTTCAGTACCCGTCGGATAATTTCTACACCATTGATTTCGTCGCCATGGATAGCGGCACTGATAAATACCCGCGGCCCAGCAGCACGGCCACGCACAATATGAATAGGAATATCCAGGGGGGTATGCGTATAGAGTTTGGCAACCATTAAGTCGACAGTAACACGCTCGCCACGCTTGATTGGCGTGCCGGCAATTACCAGTTCGTCAGAATTATCGTTAACCTTTGCCACGGGTTTTGGTTCGATGCGGCTTAGCGTTTTTAACTATAAAATCGATAATCAATCCGGCAACATCCTTGTTGGTTGCTTTTTCAATGCCTTCAAGTCCCGGCGACGAGTTGACTTCCATCACTACCGGTCCATGATTGGAGCGCAGTATATCAACACCAGCGACATTTAACCCCATGATATTTGCCGCCCTGACGGCAGTAGATCGTTCTTCCGGAGTAAGCTTCACCAAACTTGCCACACCACCCCGGTGCAGGTTGGAACGAAATTCCCCCTCCTTGGCCTGGCGTTTCATGGCCGCCACGACCCGGTCACCGATGACAAAGCAACGAATATCAGAACCACCTGCTTCTTTGATGTATTCCTGGATCATAAAATCCGCATGCAATTCCCGAAAAGCATCAATAACGCTTTCTGCCGCTTTTCTGGTTTCTGCCAGCACAACTCCCCTGCCCTGGGTACCGGAAAGCAGCTTAATCACCAGCGGCGCACCTCCCACGAGATCGATGATATTGTCGGTATTTTCAATATCATGAGCGAATGCGGTAATTGGCAGACCAATGCCTTTACGGCTAAGCAATTGCGATGCCCTCAACTTGTCCCGGGAACGTCCAATCGCCACCGACTCGTTCAAGGGATAAACTCCCATCATTTCAAACTGACGCAGCACCGCCAGACCATAGGCCGTAATAGATGCGCCTATACGAGGAATCACGGCATCTATTCCAGCAATTCTTTCACCTTTGTAACTGATACCGGGACGCATGGTCGCAATATCCATGTAACATTTTAAGGTATTATAGACAGTCACCTGGTGGTCGCGCTCCTGGGCAGCTTCCACCATTCGGCGCGTGCTATATAATTTCGAATTCCTTGATAGTATGGCAATATTCATTGATCTCCTCGTACAGTACTGCTGTTGGTGAGTATTGTATTGTTAAAACCTACCGCTTGGATTTTGGTAATTTACCCAAAAGATAAGATCGTCCCGGATCTACGATGACCCGTTTATTCATAGCAGTGCGACCCAGCAACATGCGAAACTTCATATTTTCCCGGTTGGTGAGTGTCATTTCAATTTCCCAGACCTCATTGGCGATCGCCAGATGCGTTGCGATAACATAGCGTTTTTCCCTGTGGCCACCTGAGTCAGTCACTTTCCGATAGTCAATAACGTGAGCATCACAGTCCACGGAATATGTAGTATTGTTCTGATAAGGATGTATACCAAACCTGATCCGCAGCTCACCTTTCCTTTTATAAGGATGAACGTAAAACGCATGTAAGGCTGATGTCCGGGCTCCTGTGTCAACCTTGGCTTTGATATGTTGAACCCCGAGGTCCGGCAATGACACCCACTCCCTCCAGCCAACAATGATTTTTTCTTTTTTGTCCAAGCGTGCTTTCTCAATAAAGTGGACTGAGATCGTTAGTTGTTTATTCGCTACTGTGGAACAGCGATTGCACCCCGATCAGGCGATACCTTGCATTGCGGCTTTGTTGAGTGTCGTTTACTGACATCCACAATGAAACCACCTCTCAAAAAACTGCGGCCCACCAGCATCGGATAAAGGAAATTCTCTCTATCAACCAGGTTTACCTCGACATCTTTTGTAACATCGGCAAGACAAATTTTCATTAGAATAACCGGACGCACCTGAGAACGATAGCCTTTGCGCTTGATTTTGGTCATTCGAATTACGCGTTCATCGAACTCTACTTTCCGCCCGTCCACCCCAGCCACGGAAAACTTGACCCATGACTCCCCCTTTTTGTTATAAAGATGCAAATCGGGCGCATTTAATGATGAATGCTTCGCGCCGGTATCTATCTTTGCGGAGAGAATAATGTCGTGATCGGTAATGGCGACTTTCTCGACCCAGCCGATAACCTGTTTTTCGTCAGCCAGTAGCGGGCACGCCGCGACAAAGCACAGTAAAATTATCAGCCATCGTCGATGCCTACGAATTATAGGTGTTTTATCCATAACCATAAGTTATTCTATAACATCTGATTTTCTATTGTTTTTATTATTGAATACGGATTCAACAACGTCCAGGTCGTTTGCGCTCACGTGACTTCCACCAGCGATAAAGAATCGATTAAAAAATATACTATTGCGGCGATTATTTTTCTCGTTGTACTGGCCACATTGCTTTTCAATTTACGGCATCGTTTGATGAGTGAAGAAGCGGTGCCCACCGGCGACCGCATCTGGAAAATCGCCATTACCTCGCAATTTCTATTAACTGAAGATGCCGGATTATTGTTTTTAGGCGTTCCTATCGAGTCACCGCATGTGAAAATTGTGCGGCAAACATTGACACACCCCAGTCTGACAATCAAGCGCGTATCCCGACTGGAGAAAACGTTTCAGGAACTCATACTGGATCCGCAGAGAAAAGGCAGTCACGAAATAACGGCGGAGTTTACCTTGCATGCCAGCGATAGTAATCGCTGGGTCAATAAATATCGGCTGCCTGCGCCACTTGGTGCAAAACAACGTGTTACTTATCTCGCCGATAGTGAGTTATACAACCTGAATGATCCGGCAATAAACGCAACGTTAGAAAAAATCAAAGCCGGCATTACCGATCTAGCCTCTTTACCCAATGAAATATTTCACTTTGTCGCAGAACATATTGTGCTTGATCCTAAACGATCCTTCCAAAGCGCCAGCCAAACATTGACAAAAATGCGTGCGAACTCGCTCGGCAAAGCATATACCTTTATTGCTCTATGCCGAGCCAGCAATATCCCCGCCCGTTTGATTAGCGGCGTAAAATTACAAGAAGCCATTGGCGCGGAACTACTCTACTGGGTAGAGGTTTATCATGACGGGCGTTGGGAGCCCTATGATCTTGAAGCGGGTTACGCCCGTGAATTGCCAGCAGACTATCTTGCCCTCGCGGTAAACCGTGAATCGGTGGCAAAGTTTCAGGAATCCGTCGACATCGAAACCACTATCGACGTGGAACAAATACCCGCTTATGCTGGCATCATAGGCAGTGAAAAGAAATCCCTGGTCCAGCTTATTGACCTCACCCGGTTGCCAATGCAAACGCAAGCGTTATTGGCGACACTTTTGTTGTTGCCATTTGGCGCCCTGATCACAGCCTGGTTCCGCCTGATTCTGGGGACGCGTACCTTCGGCACCTTCACTGCCACATTGATAGCACTAGCTATGGTTTACGCTGACTGGTTTACCGTGACATTTCTGGTAGCCGTGGTGGCTATTATCAGCTTTGGGGGGTTATTTTATGTGGCTGGTACATTTTCTCGCGTTCCGCGTCTGGTAGTCGTATTTACCCTTGTTGCACTGAGCATGGTCTTTGGCGTATCGCTAATGGATTTTTATAATCTCAATCCCAGCCCTTCGGTTGTATTGCTGCCCACAATCGTGCTCACATCACTTATCGATCGTGTCTACACTGTGACGGAAGAAGACGGTATTAAAGTCACGATACGCCGACTGATATGGACCACCATTGTTGCGTTGATATGTTTCTGGCTATTTAATCAGGACTGGCCGAAACAACTGATCATTCTCCATCCCGAAATCCATTTATACACCCTCGCCTTAATACTGTTAATGTCGATGTATAAAGGAAAAAAACTCGCCGATGTTCCGGATTTTCACTGGCTGGGTGAACCTGAACATAAGCCTAAAGGCAAAAAAGCCGCTTCTAAAAAAGAACCGCCAACCAGTGCGGACACCAAGCCTCCACAATAACCGCAACAAATATATCCTTAAGAATTGTTGATTAAAACGATCGATAACTTTCGTTGGACTATTTTCAGGCTGTCATCATAATTACACCATCCACCCAAAAGATGGATGTGGGACAGCCCAATTCAGTGGTTATCCGTCAAGCCTTGCCCACCTATTTGACCTTTCACTTGTTTGGAGAAGAATATGAATACCATTAGGTTGTGGATGGATCCGAGAACCAATGTGGGTAAAGTCGACCGGGTAATTCGTTTTACAGTGGCATCCGCCCTGATCGCCGTACCTTTATTATACAATGGTGTCGATGCCGAGTATGCAGCGCTAACGTCGCTGTTTGCCATCCCATTGATGTTTACTGCAATTTCCCGCTGGTGCCCGGCGTATGCTTTTTTGCATGTACAAAGCATCAGGCACAAATATGAGAATAGCCGATTCTACAGCAGGAATATCAGCAAAGCAGACGCTGTATTCCGTTACCTGCTGGGCAGCGTACTGATTCTGGCAACGATGGCTTATACCTCGATTGCGGATCCCTGGTTAGTCATTCTGGCTCTGCTCGCAATACCGGTTATCCATACAGCCATTCTATTGTGGGATCCAGTCTATGCCGCGTTTGAAATATCAACGTTTGAGCGACGCATGGTGACAACTGGTAATACAGTAAATATTACAGATTTTACCAGTAATGGTAAAAGCGGCCCTCCCAAACCGGCCGCGACAGGTGGCAAACGCGCCGCCTGAACCGTGGTTGGCACCTTGCCACTATAACTAGGTGCTTTTCCCTGCCAGTGGCACTCCCTGCCACTGGCGTTTTTCGTAACGACGCCAGGTTCAGTGTAGAATCGCTACCGTTGTTGAAGTGCTTTCCAATTAGTATTGCTACATTTACACTGTATTCCCATGGATCTGTACATTAACGCCCTGGTGATTTTATTTGTTGTAGTGGACCCCATTGCGATCGCCCCGCTGTTTCTCGGTTTTACTCATAACAACACCGTCGCACAGCGTAAGCAAATGGTGGTCAAAGGTGTTCTGCTGGCAACCGCCATGCTGCTGGTGTTCTATTTGTTTGGTGAGTGGTTGTTAAAGTCCATGGGGATTACGATACCGGCGTTTCGTATCGCGGGCGGTATACTGTTATTACTTATTGCGATTGATATGATACTGGTATACCAGTCGCCGATACGTTCAACCACCAGTGACGAGCAACACGAAGCCGAACTGAAGCAGGATATTTCCGTGTTTCCGCTGGCCTTCCCTCTTATTTCCGGTCCCGGCGCCCTGACTACGGTGCTACTGATGGCTTCCAATACCAGGGATAATCTGCAAATGGCAGGTATGATCGGGATTATACTCATCGTCATGCTGATTACGTTTATCGTTCTAATGACGGCGCCCCGCATGACAACCTTGATGGGTGAAACAGGAACCAATGTTCTGAGCCGCCTGTTTGGCCTGATCCTGGCAGCCCTCGCGGTACAATACATGATCGACGGCATTAAAAGCGCTTTCTTTACCTGACCGATTCTACTGCGCGGATTGGATGATTGAATTTCACTTTGGGACAGGACCCGCAAGGCTTTTGTATTCCTCTAACATCCTGACCATTGAAGGAGGTGTTGAGTCGCCACCCGAACCTGAATAACCAAAGTGCACACTCTCTTCGAGCGCCTGATAAGCCTGTTGTGCAACATCGGTATGCGGAAAACGCCGAATGACCTCCTTAAGGTAAAAGTTTTCCGTCCAGTATTCTGGATCCAGTGTAATGTGTCTACGAATCCTACCCATCATCAGCAGTGCATCAGCGATGCGTTCATGGTTATCGTATTGCGCGATAAAAGGAATCAGATAGGATGCCGCAATATGAAAGTTGGCATTACCAGACTTATCCATCGGATAATGCAATTTCGCCTCCCCTTTGTCAAAATAGCTTTTACCCAGAGCAAATAACTTATCAGGGCTCTTTACGTCATCTGGCAAAGTACCGAATTGCTGCCATTCGATGGCCGCGCCAAGCCATTCTTCGATCACGTTCGATATTTCTTCAGAAAATTCCAGCTCTTTTTCTATTTTCTTGAAGAACGCAATGGCTTTAACTGGATCATGACGCACCCGCAGATAAACAAAACCAACCCTGTCAATCATAATTATCAGCTGTTCGGATGATACTTTGTCGGTCTTCGAGCGCTCGATAAACTGCTCCATATATTCCAGCGCCAGCGGGTAATTAGCGCGCACGAATTCGCGCTGTGCGTGATGATATAACTCTTCGAGTGAGTCGCTGGATTGGCGAATCTGGCTGGTCTCTGCCAGCGTGCCAAAGCTAAAAGTGAGCAAAGCAATAGCTAATACTGCCGCCATAACCAGTCCACGGTCCTGTGCAGCAAAGGACACCCGGCCGCCAAAATACATTTTCATCCCTTCACTCCTATGATATGTCTGAACGCTACAACCGTTAGACACCCAATGTCGCCTGCTGTTATTAACGTATGAAGGTTTATTTATCGATAACTACATCCATTTTTTTGCTCTGAAAACGATGACCTGGATGGCTACCAGCGTAATCAACCCTGCTGTGACTATTGCAAACGCCCATGGAAACTCAGCGCCGGGGATACCTCCCACATTGATCCCCAGCAAACCGGTAAGAAAACCCAGGGGCAAAAATACTGCTGCGACCAGCGACAACATATACATGCGTTTATCCATTTGCTCGGACAAGCGTCCCATCAGTTCTTCCTGGGTAACCGCGGCACGCTCCCGGGCGGAATCCAGGTCTTCCACAAAGCGCGTGGTGCGATCAGCAATTTCCCGTAAGCGCATCCGGTCGCGATCACTTAGCCACTCAACCTTTTCATTGTATAGTCGTGAAATCGCATCCCTTTGCGGTGCGAGATAGCGTCTCAAACTGATCGCTTCGCGCCGAATTCGCGCAATCCTGGAACGCAACTGATAGCTTTCCATGGTAATGACTTTTTCTTCCAAGTCATCCACCGCGTCATCGATGTTTTCTATTACTTCCGCCATGCGCTCGACCATACAGTCAGCAAGATCCACGAGAAATTCACCGGTCGAAGTTTTCGGCGCCGCACGGAAATGACGCGGGTAGCATCTACCCAGATACGGATGGCCACCATATCTTCCGGGTTCGCACCAGGATTCATATTTACGCCACGCAACACCGCCAGCAAACCCTGGCTGGTTTGCATGGCACGAGGGCGGGTTTCCAGCTCCAGTAACGCATCCACTACTAGGGGGTCGAGATCACTTTGTTCGCTCAGATAGCTTACGGCTTGCTCTACGGTTCGATCAAAGTGGGCCCACAAAATACCTTGCTCCGGCGACCATTGCATTAGCTCTTCCCATCCTATAGCCCGCCCACCACCCTTACCGTCTAAAATATAGGCAACCACCAGTCCACTATCATGATCCATGCTTGACCTCAATCAGGTTCCAATTAAGTTTGTGCGGCAAATTACGAAAATTTTTCATAATATTGTTTTAATTGCGTTGAATTTTACGTCCATAAATAAAAGATAGCACAATGAATACCAAACTAATTGTAGCCCTGTGCCTGATACTTCTGATCATCCTGTTTACCATCCAGAACGCGGAAGTTGTCACGATTCAATTTCTAGTCTGGAAACTGTCCGTATCACGAGTGTTGATGATCTTTTTCGTGTTTACCATTGGCGTCGTGGTGGGCTGGATTACCAATGTCTGGTCCCGCCATCGAAAATCCAGAAATTAACTATTAATAATCATCATGGCGTATTTCTTTAAACGATATCATCCACCGGGCACAGCTCCGGGCACTTTCAACGTGTCGGCAATAGAGGTCCAGGTACCACTAAAAATCCACTTAACGGACTACACCGATCAGGACTACCTGGAAAAAGATCTGGTAACAGCGGAGGAATGCCGTCAATACCTGCATCGCGACTCAATCACTTGGGTACATATCGCCGGTTCCACCGATAAAACCACGTTAACAGATCTGGGAAAATTATTTAATTTACACACGCTCGCGCTGGAAGACATCACGAACACCGGTCAGCGACCCAAGGTTGACAGCTTTGATGACCAGCTGTTTGTCATTATGGGCCTGCCCGCAATTAGCGATAATATTGTCACTATCGATCAGGTTAGTTTTTTTCTCGGCAACGGATACGTAATCAGTTTTCATGAAAGCGAGTCTGACCCCTTTGAACCGATTCGAAAACGCTTGCGCAACCATGCCGGTAAACTGCGTAGCAAATCTGCAGACTATTTATTTTATTCACTGCTGGATATTGTCATCGACCAGGCTTTTCCACTGTTTGAATCATTAGGAGATGATATTGAAGCCCTGGAAGAAGAACTGCTGCGATCCCCCACCAGATCCACGTTAGAGGATATCCACTATATCAAACGTCACCTGTTATTATTGCGGCGCATGCTATGGCCACAACGCGAAGTGGTGAACTACGTGATACGCAATGATCTTGGATTAATTGACGAAGACACACTGATCTATTTTCATGATTGTTATGACCATACAATACAGATAATGGATATCCTGGAATCCTATCGTGAAACTACTACCAACATGCTGGATGTGTATCTATCAACTGTGAGCAACCGTTTAAATGAAACCATGAAAGTACTCACCATTATTGCCACTATTTTTATGCCACTGACATTTATTGTCGGTCTGTACGGCATGAACTTCGGTATCAACGAACAAAGTCCGTGGGCTATGCCCGAATTGCGCTGGTATTACGGTTACCCCATTGTCTTGTCACTGATCGTGGTAGTAGGCGTTGGTATGTGGATCTATTTTAAACGGAAGCACTGGTGGTAAATCAGAGTCGTATCATTAATCTGTCAGCTTAAAAATGTGAGACAAGGAAAATAAGCAAGGCCGTCACGAGCGCAATGAACAGTGTCTTGATACCTGACCATAACCAGAATGAACCACTGATACGCCCTAAAAATATACCCAACAGAAACACCAACGTAAACGCAGTAAAAATTGCCGCTTCCAGTGGTAATGTGATCAGATCATCTCGCCAGTCATGTAACCAGAGGGGAATAATAATAATAACTGATATTGCAAACGGTGCTGCGCCATTAACGATTGCGATAACAACAGGGACCCAGCGTGCAGCTCGCCCGAAATGACTCTCCCCCAGGCTGGCTATCATCGCCTGCTCCAGTTCCAGCAGTTCTTTTTTCTTTTCCGCTGATTCGCTGATATATGCACTACTCACACCGCTCATGCCCAGCGCGATCGCCGCCCCTAAACAGGCATGAATAACCACGCTGATCTGTACTTGATCCGTGAAGTAGAAACCCATGCACAGGCCGAGCATGGTCAGGGCGCCATCAAAGCCATTCACAACAAAATAACGTCGAATAATTCCGTGTGAGCGGCTTATGTGCAGAAGGATGCGCAATTGGGAAAACATGGAAAATGCTTATTGAGTCACTTATAAAGTGAGCTACACGCTCGAACCAACTTCAACTTCATCAATACTATGAATTGAGCCACCCATTTCGGCAATTTTTTCGGCAATTTTTTCAAGATCAATATTTTTTCCCGACAGGGTCACAACTAGCGTTTCAGTATGCTCATCAACCTCTGCAACCTTGATATTTACGGTGCATTTATGGTCGGTATCAGACAGCGCATTTGCCAGTTCCAGAATGGATGGTTTGTGCGGCTTCAATACATCCAATACGACTTTTTTCATTTGTCCCATGAAAAACAACCTTCATACTTGTGGATGCTGATAATCAGATTAAAAGACATCGGTTTCTTTTGCAAAATTATATAAGATCCTGGGCTTATATATAGCTGAATGCCATTGATGGCTGATTTAGCTCAAGAACAGGTCAGTTATTTTTACCTGGCCGCGCTGCATTTTCTGAACTCACCCAACTAAATGCCAAGTGTGAAGTAGAATGTTGCCCCTTCGCTTTCTTTGCCTTGCGCCCAGATTTTACCTTTATGACGCCGGATTATTCTCGACACCGTCGACAAGCCAATCCCCATTCCCTCAAAGTCATCCTCCTGATGTAAACGTTGAAAGGCCTGGAATAACTTATCTTTATATTTTTCGTTGAAACCTACGCCATTATCAGCGACAAAGAACACCGTATTACCAGAGTCGTTTTGAGAACCTATTTCGATGCGCGCCTGGTTCTGTTTACGGGTATATTTCCAGGCGTTATCCAACAGATTCTGTAGCACGATGCGTAACAAGCCCGGATCTGCGTAGGCTACCATGCCGTTGTGGATAGCAACCTCCACTTTACGATCGGCGTTCTGCTGTCGTAGTTGCTCGACTATCTCCTGGATCATTTCAGTCAATTCTACCCCACTGACTTTGAGCGGAGTTCGATTAATCCTGGAAAGCCCGAGCAACCCGTCGATCAAGTCGCTCATCTTCCTGGCGCCGCCCTGGATTCTTGCGAAATAATTCAGACACTCTCGCGACAATTGATTGCTGCATTCATCACAGATAATTTGCGTAAATCCGACGATATGCCGTAATGGCGCGCGCAAGTCATGGGAAACAGAATAACTAAACGCGTCCAGTTCTTTATTAGTTTGCTTTAATTCATCGACAACGTTTTCCAGCTCGTCTGCCGCCAGCAGTCTTTCCTTATTAGCGCGATCAATACGCCATAGCGCAAAGAAATATATTGCTGCTAGAGCAATCAACAACAGGGTAATGCTGATCCCGCCCCAGCGGTATATTGCTACTGACTCTTCCCACAGTTTGGCATTGATATCAATGCCAACAATCGCAGCGACTTTTCCAGAATCTGGATCTATTATCGGCGAATGCCCGGATACCCAGACACCCCATTCATCAGTAATAGGTCCTTCTACAAAAGACACGCCGTCCTGGAATATCTGCAAAAGTCGATCGGAGGGATTATCATAAACTTGCCCTGGTGGCGAATAATCAGATGAGTCTTTCGGCTCCGCGTCAATTAAAAACACAATATCGTTACCAACCTGCTTCATCAGATACACAAAGCGCATGTCATCGGCCGCACGCTTAACAGCAACTAACTGTTGCTTAAGCACCTGATATTCATGCATCTCCAAATCACGATCGGTGCCTGTTAATGGCCTGATCATAGCTGGCGAAATATTAGCTGCCGCTACATTGGTTCTCGCTAATAATTCACGTCTGGCATTGGATTCTGCATAGTTCTGGGTTAATTCAATAATAAACACACCGAACACGACGATAGTGCTGATCAACGCCACCAGCATCCATAAGTAAGTGGATTTGAGCACAGAATGGGTTTGCGGCGATGTCGTAGTTTTCATTAGCATGGTTTTAAGCTTTAGGATTGGTAGCCATATAGCCGAGACTCCACCGCCAGCCCGGCTTATACAACTATTATAGTTACATCAACCACGTAACAAGCAAACTTCGGTTATAATACAGAATTCAAGTAACTGGAAATTACTTAACGAAAAGTGGGTAACTTTTTGTTTTTATTATTTTTAATATGGCTATGACAGTATCCCCAGTATCACTGGTACTGAACTACCAGCAAACCGGCAAATACGCGCTCAATGTGGTTGCCGGTAGCATTATGACGCGTCGCGATCTGCGAGATACCTCGATATATTTTTCAAAAAATCTCGAAGAGCTAACAGGACATATTAACGATGCACAACGCCAGTCACAAACCGTAATTGTCGGCTGGTCTTTTTATTCACCACAATTTAAAACCATTTCGAAGGATCTAAATTATATTAAGCAGCAATCCAGCTATGCAAACGTCCTGCATCTTGCCGGTGGCGTTCATGCTACTGCTGAACCCCTGCAAACTTTGAATGCGGGTTTTGACCTGGTCGCTATTGGAGAAGGCGAACAGATAATATGTGATTTGTTATCGGCGCACATGAATGGCAATAATTTTAAAACTGTTCGCGGCATCGCATATCTGGATGCGAGCAAATTAGAGAAGAACGGTAAAGGTGAAACCATCGACCTCAATGATTATCCACCATGCGCCAGCCGCTTTCGCAAGTTTGGCCCGATAGAAATCACCCGAGGTTGCGTGTATGCCTGTAAATTCTGCCAAACGCCCTTTGTCAATAAGGCGCGCTTTCGCCATCGCGGCATAGAAAACATAGCGCACTATGTGC
>Ga0111151_1013_pt1 | contig 18368 bp, 19 predicted proteins | sample DeeMarSeWOR28_12_FD_80257 | JGI IMG/M metagenome (GOLD analysis project Ga0111151, IMG submission 80257) | Gammaproteobacteria bacterium SG8_15 | reverse complement strand
AACCATGTTGACCGAGAAATGGGAAATGAACAGTCGATCTTCGCAACCGCTTTATCTGCAAATAAAAGATGCTCTCAAGCAAAGAATTCTTGATGGTGATTATGCAGCGCATGAACGTTTACCGTCAGAAAGTGAATTGATGAAAATGTTCGGCGTCAGCCGCATAACCGTCCGGCAATCATTGCGCGACCTGCATTCCGATGGCCTTGTGTTCAGTGTGCAGGGCAAAGGCACGTTTGTTTCCAAGCCCAAAGCCGTACAGGATGTGCAGCGGCTGCAGGGCTTCGGGGAAGCCATGACGCTTAAAGGGTATGAGACCTCCACACGAGTATTGTTACAGGAGTACAGCCGTCCATCGCAGGCGGTGGCCGAAGCGTTTGCCATTAATCGCAGTCACCGGGTTTACGAAGTCAAGCGCATACGCTATTTGAATCGCGAACCCATTTCCATGGATCACAGTTTTTTCCCGGCGGAGATCGGGGCGAAACTGGAACACCACGATCTGGCGCAGGATATCTTTCCCATGCTGGAAAACCAGTTCGGCGAATCGCTGGGCTACGCGGACCTGATGATCGGAGCCGTCGCGGCTGACGATGACCATGCACGTGCCCTGAATGTTGAAGTGAATTCACCGTGTCTGCGGATCAGCAGGATCGTGTACACGAAAAGTGGTAAGCCTATCGATTTTGAATACCTCACTTATCGGGGGGATGCCTTCCAGTATCAACTGAAAGTCGACAGAAACTAGCTAACAGCTTCATAAATGCGAAAACAAGAGGACTATAGAATATGACACAGACAGCAACTGACACCACGGTTCTTGAAACAGACATTCTGGTTATCGGGGGCGGAACAGCAGGACCGATGGCGGCAGTCAAGGCCAAGCAGAAAAATCCAAAGTTACGGGTGACATTGCTGGAAAAAGCCAATGTTAAACGCAGTGGCGCCATCAGCATGGGCATGGATGGTTTGAATAACGCGGTAATACCCGGGCATGCTACGCCAGAACAATACGTGAAGGAAATTACCATCGCCAATGACGGTATCGTTAATCAGAAAACCGTGATGGCATATGCGCAACGCAGTTTCGACATGATTAATCTGCTCGATGACTGGGGCGTTAAATTCGAAAAGGATGAAACAGGTGATTACAACGTGAAGAAAGTCCATCACATGGGCACTTATGTATTGCCCATGCCGGAAGGGCATCACATGAAGAAAATTCTTTATCGCCAGTTGCGCCGCCATCGGGTCCAGGTTGTTAATCGCTACATGGCCACTCGCCTGTATACCGGTAAAGATGGCCGGATCGCCGGTGCCAGTCTGCTGAATCCCCGCACCGCGGAAGTAGCAACTGTCAAAGCGAAAACCGTGATCTTGTGCACAGGTGCGGCAGGCCGCCTGGGTTTGCCGTCTTCCGGTTATCTGTTTGGTACTTATGAGAATCCAACCAACGCCGGTGACGGTTACAGTATGGCGTATCATGCCGGCGCCGAATTAAGCGGCATCGAATGTTATCAGATCAACCCCCTGATCAAGGACTATAACGGGCCGGCCTGCGCCTATGTCACCGGACCGATGGGAGGCTATACCGCCAATGCTCATGGCAATCGTTTTATTGAATGTGATTACTGGAGCGGGCAAATGATGCTGGAATTCTATCGCGAGCTTGAAGGAGGCAAGGGGCCGGTATTCCTGAAGCTGGATCACCTGGCAGACGAGACGGTTCAGGAAATTGAGGAAATACTGCATAGCAATGAACGTCCCAGCCGCGGCCGGTTCCATGAACGGCGTAATACCAACTACCGGGAAAAAATGGTGGAGATGCATATTTCCGAAATCGGATTATGCAGCGGGCATTCGGCTTCCGGTGTCTGGGTTGATGAAAATGCCCGCACCACGACTCCCGGACTGTATGCTGCGGGCGATCTGGGCAGTGTGCCGCACAATTATATGCTGGGCGCTTTCGTCTACGGAGCACTGGCCGGTGAAGATGCCAGTGATTATTGTGCCGGACATGATTTTGCGTCGATAAGTGATGACGATATTCACGCGGAGCAACAGCGCATCCTGGCGCCGTTGAATAAATCCGATGGCGTTTCCCCCTATCAGATGGAATACAAAATTCGCCGCATGGTGAATGATTACCTGCAACCGCCAAAGGTCACCAGGAAGATGGAAATAGGCCTGGAACGTTTTAAGGAAATCCGGGAAGACCTGCCAATGTTGTACGCGCAGGATCCCCATGAATTAATGCGCGCCAACGAACTGCAGTTCATCCTGGATTGCGCGGAAATGGCGGCCCACGCCTCGCTGTACAGAACTGAAAGCCGCTGGGGTCTGTATCACTATCGCGTGGACTACCCTGACACTAACAATGATGAGTGGTTTTGTCACGTGCAGACCGTCAAGGGTGACAGCGGGGCGCCGGAATGTTTCAAGCGGGAGATAGATCCGTACATCGTCGAGCTGGACGATGAAGAAAAAGACGCTTACAACAAGCTGCGCGTAGCGTCCACCAACTGATTATTCATAATGAACCAGTCAAAAGATCAAAGATAAGGAGCTGATATGCCTTTAGCAAAAATGGTAACGAGTGTACCGGTGGTGGTTAACGCCGACGCCTGTATCGCGCACAAGGGATGCACCGTGTGCGTGGATGTCTGTCCGCTGGATGTGCTGGCGGTAGATATGGCCGAAGGGACGGCGTATATGAAATATGACGAATGCTGGTATTGCCTGCCATGCGAAGCGGATTGCCCGACCAACGCAATCACCGTCAACATACCTTATTTATTGCGCTAGGAAAGGAGATATTTGCATGAGCCTTTCATTTGAAGAAACGTTTGACCTTGACGACATCAGTGATCGCCTGCAGAGCGAAGATTCGGAGATTCGCCGTATCGCAGTCATGGAGCTGGCGGAAGTGGCAGAGCCGGAAGCCATTGCGCTGGCGATCAGTGCCCTGAATGATGAAGACGCCAATGTACGCAAGCAGGCCTCGCAGACACTGGACGAATTTGAAGGACTGGAAGTCATTGAGGCGTTGATCAATGCCTTAGCCGATCCTGTTGAAGACGTCAGGGCGGCGGCGGCAGAGACACTGGCGGAAAACAAGAACGAAGAAGCTGCACCCATGATCATTGAACGTCTGAAAGCCGTGGATGATCCATTTATCAAAGCAGCGTTGTTGCGTGCATTGCGCCCGTTACGGCAGGCGGATTCACAATCCATTGCGCTGGCGGCGTTACAGGACAGTGATGCAACGGTCAGGCGCGAAGCCGTTGGCGTGTTGGCTTATCTGAAATCCGACGATGTGTTACTGGCGTTAATGGATGTTGCCCGCAATGATGGTGATGAAGAAGCGCGCCGCACGGCAATGGGATCGCTGGTTTACTCCAAAAGCGATAAAGCGGTTGAAACATTGACAGGCGGTCTGAAAGATGAAAATTGGCGTGCGCGAAGAAGCCGCCATGGTTATGGGCAAAGTCGGTGTTCGCTCTGCACTGGATTCATTAATAGATGCCATGAACGATGAGTACTGGCAGGTACGGGTCAAAGCGGCAGCCAGCCTCGGACAGTTCAAGGACCCGCTGGCCATACCCGTACTGGGGCAGGCGCTGTCGTATTCGCGCCCTGGGACAGATTGCGCACCCGGATGCCTTGCCGTTCCTGGAAAAGGCCAGGGAAGATGTCGATCCTGATGTGCGGAAAATTGCTTTATGGGCGATACAGCAAATCCGTAATTAGCCGTTGCGGAATAATTAGAGCCAGGAATCATAACTGAAGATGAAAGGAGAATTCTAATGACTTATGTAGTAGCGGAAGCCTGCGTGCGCTGTAAATACACCGATTGCGTGGAAGTGTGTCCGGTCGATGACTGTTTTCATGCGGGCCCAAACTTTCTGGTCATTGATCCCAAAACCTGTATCGATTGCGGTTTGTGTGTACCGGAATGTCCGGCCGAGGCGATATTCGCGCTGGATGACGTACCGCAGGGGCAGGAACATTTTATTCAGTTGAATGCAGAACTGTCACAACTGTGGCCGCCGATTAACAGCGCCATTGATCCCTTGCCGGATGCTGATGACTGGATCGATGTACCAGACAAGTTCCAGTATCTTGCCCGGTAGCGTGCAACGGAATCGAGTACAGATGATCAGGATCACGGTATTTTGTATCTGCTTGTTGGTAGCGGCAAACGGGGTGGCGAACGAGGCAGGCCGGCTTCTTACGGAATTTCCGTATAAACCGGATATGCCACCGCTGGTATTAACTGACACCCAGGGGCAGGCAATTGATATCAGGCAACTACGTCAGTCAGTGGTTGTCGTGAATTTCTGGGCGTCCTGGTGTCCATCCTGTGTCAGCGAGTTACAGGTAATGCACAATACCGCGACAGTGATGGCGGACAAGGATGTCGCGGTTCTGGCGGTGAATGTCGGTGACAACATAAATATTGTTAGCCACTACTTTGATGACTTCACGCCGGCCTTTCAGGTGTTGCTCGATGAGCGTTCTCAAACCACGCGCGACTGGCAGATCATGGGGTTGCCAACCACTTATGTGATCGGTCCCGACCGAAAGATTCATTATGGTGTGATCGGCGTGCTGGCTTGGGAATCAGAGCAGGTACGCCAGACCATTTTACAATTACGCTCTGGTTTGCAGTGATGTATTACAGAGATAGTTCACAACTATTGAGGATGAATTTGTGTTTGGAGAGTACGCGGCATTTTTACTGAGCACTATATTTGTCAACAATATTGTGCTTTCACGATTTTTGGGGCTGTGTCCTTTTATGGGCGTGTCCAAAAAACTAGGTCCTGCTATCGGCATGGGGCTGGCCACCATGTTCGTACTGACGTTGTCATCAGTGTGCAGTTATCTGGCAAACCGTTATTTCCTGGAGCCGCTGGGGATGGAGTATCTGAAAACCATCACTTTCATTTTATTGATCGCTGTGGTTGTTCAGTTCACCGAAATGTATGTGCAAAAAAGCAGTCCGCTACTTTATAACGTGCTGGGCATTTATCTGCCATTGATTACCACCAATTGCGCCGTGCTGGGAATTGCCCTGTTGAATGTTCAGGAAGACCACACGTTTATCAAGTCGGCACTATACGGTGTGGGTGGCGCCATGGGTTTTGTACTGGTGCTGGTATTGTTCGCGGCCGCGCGTGAACGCATTGAGGCGGGCGACGTGCCGGACTGTTTTAAAGGCGCGCCCATCGCGCTGGTTACCGCCGGATTTATGGCAGTGGCCTTTATGGGATTTTCCGGCCTGGCGTAGTAAAAACTTTATTGAATGAAACAATGACTGATAAATCATAAATCCATGTTGACTCCAATCCTGATATTTACACTTGCGGCGTTGCTGTTCGGCGTATTGCTGGCATTAGCCGCGATAAAGTTTCGCGTGGAAGGCAATCCTGTAGTCGATAAAATTGATGCTATTTTACCTCAGACACAATGCGGCCAATGCGGCTATCCTGGTTGTAAACCGTATGCCAGGGCCATTGCCTCGGGTGAAGCGGATATCAACCAGTGTCCGCCGGGAGGAGAACAGGGCGTAATCGCTCTGGCCGACCTGTTGGGGTGCGAACCCAAACCTTTGAACGCGGAACTTGCCGCAGAAAGCAGCGATGTACCCATGGTGGCCCTGATTAATGAAGAAACCTGTATCGGTTGCACCAAGTGTATTCAGGCCTGTCCAGTGGATGCGATCGTCGGCGCCGCCAAACAAAAGCACACGGTACTCGAAGAGTATTGCACGGGCTGCAAGTTGTGCCTGCCGCCGGTCTGCCCGGTAGAGGATTGCATCGTCATGGAAGAAGTGCAGGCAACTGCAGCGCTATGGAAGTGGTCGGAGCCGGAACAGGTGTCGGAGCCCATGCGCAGGACGGGTTGAAACCTGGTTACAGCTAGTCATGGCTGCAATCAGCTAACAATCAAATGTCGTTGGAAAAAAATTACTGTAAATTCTATTTATGTTTAAAAAGCGTTTATCAAAGAGCCCTTTATTTGCCAGAAAGAAAAAGCTGTATGGTGGTGTTAATTTGCCGGGTTTTAAATCCCTGTCCAACACTACCCGCATAGAAACGTTGCCAATATCCCCGCAGTTGGTCATGCCCCTGAAACAGCACATCGGGGAGCCGGCAAAACCTGTCGTGGAAGTGGGTGAGCGGGTGTTAAAGGGGCAAGTCATCGCTGAAACCAGCGGCTATATAAGTGCACCCGTTCATGCATCCAGCTCAGGCATTGTCGCCGCGATCGAAGCGCGGCCCATACCGCATGCAGCGACTATTAAAGAACCCTGTATCGTGATTCATACCGACGGAAAGGATGAGTGGCATCCAGCCATTCAGCCGGTGCCGAAACCATTGAAGCTGCCGGCGGCGGAAATTCGCCAGCGAATCAGTGATGCGGGTGTTGTCGGGCTCGGCGGCGCCGTGTTTCCTTCCGCGGTAAAATTAAAACCGACTCGGGAAATCGAAACATTGATCATCAACGGCGTTGAATGCGAGCCATATATCACGTGCGATGATGTATTGATGCGCTATGAAGCGGACGCCATTATTCAGGGTGCCCTGCTGCTCGCCAGAATTATTAAACCCCATGAGATCGTGGTGGCGATCGAAGATAACAAGCCGGAGGCTTATCAAAGCCTGGTCAATGCAGTTGAAAGGTTTGAACAGGCAGGAGTAACAGCAGTTTCTATCATCAACGTGACGCAAGTGCCGACGATTTTTCCTGCCGGTGGGGAAAAGCAACTAATAAAAGTGATCACTGGCAAGGAAGTTCCATCCGGCAGCCTGCCCTATGAGGTTGGTATCGTGTGCCTCAACGTCGGTACCACGGCGGCAATTCACGACGCGATATATTATGGACGGCCGCTGGTTTCGAGAATAATGACGGTTACCGGCGATGCAGTGGGCTCGCCGGGTAACTACCGTGTACTGTTGGGTACGCCAATTGATTTTGTGTTAAGCCAGGCTGGTGTCACAGCTCATGATGATGTAGCAGTCATTATGGGTGGACCAATGATGGGTGTCGCTGTTGCGGATCAGTCCGTTCCGGTTGTGAAGGCGGCGAATTGCCTGCTGATAAAAAGTGATCGGCAGATACGGCAACCTGTGGCTTCCATGCCCTGTATTCGTTGCGGACAATGTGCTTCTGCCTGTCCCATGAAACTGGTGCCGCAACAACTGTACTGGCATGCGCGCAGTAAATCCTTCGACAAGCTGGTGACTTACCACATTGACGACTGTATTGAATGCGGATGTTGCCAGGTGGTTTGCCCGGCCAAACTGCCTTTGGTGCATTATTTCCGCTTCGCCAAGTCTGAGTTGAAAGCGCGGGAGCAGGAGCGTAAAAAGGCTGATATTTCGCGCTTGCGCAGTGAAACCCGGTTGTTGCGCCTGGAAAAAATCAAACAGGAACAGGAAGAGCGCAAGGCCCGGCGCAAGGCAAACCGTAAACGCGCAGCTTCCCGGGGTGATGGTGTTGTATCGAGTGCCACTGCAAAACCGGAAGTATCAGCAACACAACAGCAATCCCCTGATTTGGAGTCTGTTGAAAGTCCTGCTGCATCGGAATCCGATGATCAACCCAGGACAATGGTGAGGTAAGCTATCATGCCATTGCAACAGTCCGACACTGTGGTGAGTGCACCCTTTATAGAATCCCGGCAAACAATCTCTGTTGTCATGCGGCAGGTAATTTATGCATTGATTCCGGGAATCGCAGTGGCAGTGTATTTTTTTGGATGGGGTGTACTGACTAACCTGGTCATTGCATCCGCAAGTGCACTGTTGTGGGAGTCGGTTGCACTTTATCTTCGTAAACGGCCCATCATAACCTACCTGTCCGACACCAGTGCATTGCTTACAGCAGTATTACTTGGCCTGGCCTTGCCGCCCATGGCGCCGTGGTGGTTGCTGGTCACAGGCACTTTTTTCGCGATAGTGGTGGCCAAGCAATTATATGGTGGCCTGGGGTACAACACGCTGAATCCAGCCATGGCGGGCTACGCGGTGTTGTTGATTTCCTTCCCAAGGGAAATGAGTAGCTGGATTACGCCAGTCACTTTACCCGCTATGGATATGGGATTCGTGGAAACACTGGTCTTCGTGTTTTTCAGTGAACTACCCAATAGTGTTTCATTAGATAGTTTGACCAGCGCCACGCCGCTGGATTATATGCGCACCGAAATCGGACGCGGGGCATCATTCAACGATATCAATTCGTCATCGGTCGTTGGCGCTTTCTCAGGCCGTGGTGCGGAATGGATAAACCTCGCGATACTTTTAGGCGGGTTATGGCTCTGCTATAAAAAACTCATTAGCTGGCATATTCCCGTGACAGTGCTGACAAGCCTGGGTGTTCTGGCCGGTATTTTTCATATCTACTCACCAGACCAGTATGCCGGTCCGCTATTCCATTTATTCAGTGGTGCCACCATGTTATGCGCATTTTTTATTGCCACCGATCCGGTTTCCGCCGCGACTACGCCATTGGGCAAAGTCATTTACGGCTTAGGAATAGGTATATTGATCTATATTATCCGTACCTGGGGCGGTTACCCGGATGCAGTGGCGTTTGCCGTGTTGCTGATGAATTTCACAGCACCCTTACTCGATCAATATGCCATACCGCGCAATTATGGTTTTAAAAGTAAGGGTTATAAAAGTAAGGGCGTTTGGCGGAAGGGTTCGATTCAGGATGAGTAAAAACCGCTCCGCCAAATCTATCCTGCAAGTGGGTCTACTGCTGGCGTTTTCCGCGCTAACCGGAACAGGAGTAATGGCCATAACTCATTACCATACCAAAGAAAGAATTGAAGAAAACCAGCGCCAGGTTTTAATTCGCAGTCTAACCAGCGTGCTACCGCATGTGCAGTATGACAATGATCTGGTCAATGATGTGATTACTGTCACCGAGCGGGAACATCTGGGCTCGAAAAAACCTTTATCGATCTACCGCGCACGCTATGAAGGTAAGCCGCGTGCGGTCATTGTTACTTCCGTGGCTCCGAATGGTTATAGCGGTCCGATCAAGATTATCGTGGGAATAACCTATGATGGAGTGATCAGCGGCGTGCGGGTGGTGGAGCATCGTGAAACGCCGGGCCTGGGCGATGCCGTTGATGTTGAGCGCTCTGACTGGGTAACAGGATTTTCCAGGCGTTCCAGTAAAAACACCAGTGAATCGCAGTGGCGGGTGAAAAAAGACGGCGGCGTATTTGACCAGTTTACCGGAGCGACGATAACACCCAGGGCGGTGGTCGGCGCGGTCCATAAAAGCCTGCAATATTTTGATACGCACAGGGACCAACTCTTTGCTCAGGTGGAAAACAGCAAAAGTGCCGGCGTCCAGCAACCAGCTCAACAACAGGTGAAAGTCGCCGGTAACGGGAACTAGCTACAGGCAGGTACTGTAAAATGGGTTCAATTAAAAATATATTTGTCGAAGGCCTCTGGAAAAACAATCAGGCGTTGGTCGCATTGCTGGGGTTATGCCCGCTAATGGCGGTGACAGCGACTGCAATCAATGGACTGGGTCTGGGTATTGCCACCATGTTCACCCTTATTCTTACCAACATGATTGTGTCGTTGATCCGTAATTACCTGAAGACAGAAGTTAGAATACCCATGTTTGTACTGATTATTGCTTCGGTGGTGACCGTGGTCGAGTTATTGATGAACGCCTATTTGCACGATCTGTACAGGGTGCTAGGCATATTTGTGCCGCTGATCGTAACCAATTGCGCGGTGATTGGGCGTGCCGAGGTATTTGCCAGTAAACGTAGTGTGCTACATTCCATGTTGGACGGATTTTCTATGGGCTTGGGTTTTACGGTAGTGTTATTGCTGCTTGGTGCGTTTCGGGAAGTGCTGGGCTACGGCACAGTTTTCCGCCAGGCTGACTTGATGTTCGGTGAAGCTGCGCAGCACATGGTGATTACGGTGGCGGACTATTATGATGGTTTCCTGTTTGCTATTTTGCCGCCCGGCGCCTTTATGGGGCTGGCTGTGTTAATAGCTTTTAAAAACATTATTGATAAACGGGTCAGTCAAAAACAACTTGTCAGGGAACGATCCATTCAGGACAGTGCTGGTGTCCAGGCCGCAAACCAGAATTAGTTCGATGCCAATTTGTAATTAGTGCTACCTGACCCGCAGCCTGTGCTTGATTCCAATAATCTTCACTACCGCGCCTTTAGTGGTGTGAAATTTGCTTACCACGACATCGCGATCCGGTTCAACACCGTATTCAAAATTCAGGACTCTTAATTCTTATTCCAGGCCTTCCAGCGTCATCTTAAATTCTGCGCTGTAATGTTCATCTCACATAGTGACTTTCCTGCTGTTGTGCAAACGTTGAAGTATACGGTGTAAGTAACTAACTTTACGTAAATGGAACGACAAACCTGCATCAGGTACAGACAGTGGGGCAAAAATTATCCCGCAAATCACTGGTGCGCAGTAAATAATTTTATTTTGATACAGGGTTAAAAACTGGTTTATTGAGATTAATCAATATCAGGGTAGTTTTATTTTTATAATCATTGCATTTAATGGTTATGTTCATTGATTATCGAGCATAGAGCTTTAGAAATCTAATAACGGCTGAAAATTATACCAATGGCCAGGGAGGAAGCGCTGTGAAAAAACATACTATAAGAATGTTCGCCATCGTTTTTTGTTCATTGTATTCGCTATTGTCATCGGCAGCACCCCCTGCCAGTCCGGAAGCTGAAATCAAAGAAGGCCAACGGCTGACACTTCAGTTCTGCCAGACATGCCACGCGTATCAAGGCACAGAACAGGCTGGCACGGTTGGTCCGCCACTAATGGGAATGAAAGCGCGATTTCCCGACCGGAAAAAATTATACGAAATTATTTATGACCCACAGGTTGCGCTTAAAGCCGATACCATGATGCCGCCCTTTGGTCGCAATCACTTGATGGAAAAAGACGACATAGAGAAAGTCATCCAATTTTTATATACCCTGTAACGCATAAAAACAAATTAGGGGAGAATGATTATGAAACGAATCCATAGCAGGTTGTTAGCGGTAACCACATTGATGATATGCGGTACGATTTACGCAGGTCCGACGGAAGATTTGCAACGTTATCAGGGTTACTTCAAGGAAAGGTTTCCGGATTTCTCAATGGTGGATTTTTCTAACGGGCTGTACAATTTTAACGAAGATAAACGTAGCCAGTACAGCGACATAATGGAGTTCCCGCCTTACGAAGTGGCTATTGAAGAGGGTAAAGAGTTGTATGAGAAACCCTTTGCTAACGGCAAAACATACGCCAGTTGTTTACCAAATGGTGGTATTGAGATTGCCCATCTCTATCCGAAGTTTGACGCCAAAACCGGTAAAGTGCAGACACTGCCTGGCATTATCAACGAGTGCCGGGAAAAAAACGCGGAACAGCCTTTAAACGTCCTGAAAGGAGAGCTGGTTAAAATACTGGCGTACCTGTCAGATACGTCGCGCGGCAAAGCTATTAATATCGAAATCCCCAACGACCCAAGGGCGCTCGCTGCTTATGAGCAGGGCAAAGAAATATACTTTACTCGTCGCGGCAAGTTTGATTTCGCCTGTTATCATTGTCATTGGGAGGCTTCAGGGTTACGAGTGCGGGGTAACGAATTAAGCCCGGCTATTGGGCAGGCCGCCAATTTTCCGGTTTACCGCTCGAAGTGGGGTGAGATCGGCAGCATTCAGCGGCGCTATAAAGGCTGTATGAATAACATTGGTGCTCAGCCTTTGAAAGAACAAACGGAAGCAATGAATAATCTGGAATATTTCCACACCTATTTGAGTAATGGGGTTCCGCTTAACGCGCCAAACTCTCGTTTCTAAGAACTCGTTTCTAAGAACGCTTTTTTAATAAAAATTAGATAACTTGGAGAAAGATTATGAGATTGACAATGTACATTAATATACTGCTTGCGGTTTTGTGGAGTACGAGTGTGCCGGCGGTGGATGATAAAGAAGTGCAGAAAGCCGTCGATCTCGCGAAGCAAACTTTTGAACAGGCAGTAAAGGAGCAGGGCGGATGGGTAAGTACTAAAAAACTGATCAAAAGTGCTGAACTTAGTGCCACCAAGGGAGACCGGGGAAAAGCGCTTAAGCTGGCCGAGCAGGCGCAACGCGAAGCCGAGTTGAGTTTACAGCAGGCGCTTAACCAGAAAAACAACTGGTCCGAGCCTGCGTATTTGCAGTAGAGCTAGTAGTAGTTGACCGCCTGTTCTTATAAAAAGATAACTCTCTATGCTATGTGTGCAAGCCGGCAAAGGATGCCAGCAAAACTCAAGATGTTTCTGGAGCATCTTAAGCGATGGAAATAATCCGGGGTTGCAAGAATTGAAGTTATTCATGCTGCTGCAAGCAGTTATCCAGCACGCTATGTCAATCAGTGCAGTTTAACCTGATTTACTTAAACATGGAGAAAGCAGTGGCATATCTATGGCTCACTTTAGGCTGGTTCTTCGCCGCCCTGTTTGCCCTGTTAACGTTCTCCATGCTGACGTTGCACAACTGGGCGCACGCATTGGTGATGTTTGTACTGACAGTGCTTAGCTTGCCGCCAGTCAGTACTTTTATCTATAAAAAATTAGACAGGCGATTGCCTCCACTGGCGCGGGGCATCGCCATCTTAGGTCTGTTGATGGTCTTTTTCTTCCTGATACTGAATCCTGTTGGATCTTCTATTTATAAGTCTCCCGACATCAAAGCGCAATTTATGGCGATTTACAATGCGAAAATGAAAGACTGGCCAGTGCCATATGAAGATGCGTTCGTCGGTACTCGCTATGGCAAAGTCCACGTGATTGTTAGTGGGATAGCAGGGGCGCCGTCTTTGCTGCTATTGCATGCGTCGGGTACTTCGAGCTGGTCATGGAAGTATAATGTGGCAGGTCTTAGTCCACATTTTCGTATCTATGCCATCGACCTGATTGGCGATGTGGGGAAGAGTGAATACACTTCGCTGGATCACATTATGAAAACTGGAAAGGATCAGGCCGATGTGTATGCTGAAATTACCGAGAAACTGGGCGTGACAAAAGCCCGTGTGGTGGGCGCATCCGAAGGTGGCTTCATCGCCACGAATTACGCACTCTATTATCCGGAACGGGTTGAGAAACTGGTGCTGCTGGCGCCGATGGGGTATACCGGCACCATAGTGTCGTCACTGCGCATGATGTTTACCTATCTTTTTCCGCTAAAGTCCATTCAGGAGAACACTTTCAGTTGGGCGTTTAGTGACAATTCAACGCTCAAGGCTGACTACAAAGAATGGTTTCCGCTGTTGATAACAGGCTATAACCCAGCGAAAGTGATGCCAATTCCATTTACTGCAGAGCAAAGAAAAAGTCTACGCATGCCGGTTATGTTTGTCTTTGGGGAGCATGACAACCTGGTGGGTGACCCGGAGCTTGCGCGGGCATTGGTGCAGGATATTCCGAATATCCGTGTTGCGATCGTCGATGCAGGGCATTTAATGGCCGGGGAGCAGCCGGCACAGATCAACGCACTAATCCTCGGATTTCTTCAAGCAGAGTAAATATAGATAAACACTCTTGGTGCTTACTTATCGTAATATAAGAACAGTTGAATGCCATGCTGGGCGATTTGAAAAAGGCCGGATTACCGGACTGAGGTCCAGGCATGTTGGGCCAAAGTTAAAAATCCAGTTTGTCACGTCGCGCAGAGATAGAAGAACTAGGCATCGTCTAAATATAGCTGAATTATCAATGAGTTGTAGGCGCCAAACTTGGTCGATTCATATCTAAAAATTACTAATTTGACCGGGTAAATAAGCATATCCTAATATGCTTGACTGAGATCAAAGAAAGTCTGACTTTTTTCGCTCAAACTTATAATTAAGCACAAATTTAAATCCTCTTAATATGTTGCAGTGGAGGTCAATATAGTGAAAAAAACATACTTGTGCTTCAGCATAATTTCAATAAGTTTATTGCTACTAATCTCGGAAGGGGCATTTGCTGTTGATGTTGAAGCGGGAAGGGTAATATCTACACGATGTGCCATTTGTCATGGTCAGGATGGCGAGGGAAATGGCGCACCAAAATCCAAAATCTCAGGTATGGATGCTGATACATTTATAAAACTCGTCAATGATTATAAAAGTGGTGCCTGCAAGAATGTGATGATGGAAAGGTTTACAAAGAACCTGAGTGATGAGGACATCAAAAATTTAGCAGCTTATTATGGTGCTAAGTAACTGGCGCTAAGTAATATTTACGACAGGCTGTAGTTCCAAATTTCTTCTCATAACGGCAATTAAATAACCGGCGCCCAATCCTCTGGTTGGTTTTTAAGGTTACGCCGCAATTGACCGCGGGCGAATAGGATTGGTTGGAAAGTTATCGTCACCCTGCAGGTAGCGCAGAATATGTTTGCCGTAGCGTATGCCCTGGCGGTTCAGTCCCTCGAGGCCGAACATGACATTAAATTCCAGAATGTAGCAGCAACCGCCCACTAACGCGATGTCGAAGCCGGCGTGGTTGATTCCTAAAGCTGTTGCCACCTGAGTCACCAGATCCAGGGCGGCGTCAGGTATTTGATTAAAATTAATGACTCCGCCGCGGGCGACATTGAAATGAAAACCGTTGCCGTGTTCCCGCCAGTAAGCCGTAAGCACCTGGTTACCCACCCATACCACCCGCAGGTCGCGGTGCAAAGGTAAATACTCCTGTACATATAAAACATCGTTGGCTTGCAGATAGCGCTGCAAATCCTGGTGCGAGTCAATACGATACACACCGTTGCCCATACTGCTGCGCACGACTTTGGCGACAAAGGGAAAATCAAAGCAATCGAGAATCTGTTCCATGGCGGATTCACTGGCCGGCAGGATTTCGGTATGCGGAACATGGCGTGGCACCACAGTTAACAGGGCGCGAGTCTGTTCGATCTTGTTATGGCCCAGGTGATAAGTCGCGGGACTGGGGAATATATGTTTGTTCAAACCATATAACAGGCTGTTGACCTGCCAGTATTCTGGGAATAGTACCCGATCCGCATCGCGCACTGCACCTAGTTCACGGAAATAATGTTCGGGTTTAATGAATTGGATGCCAGGAATACCCATGGCGCGATAGACATCGAAGGAAACCAGCCGCATACACCTTAAAACATCAGCGCTCCCCATTGGAGCGGTGGTAATTTAGCGCCGGATTGCACGGCCGTCAAGAGTGATTAAAGGATTCGGCTGTCAATCATTGAGGGGCAGAGCCCGTTTTGATTCTTTGTCAGGTTACGAATAACTGTCCTGCGCTTATAAAATGTGCTGACTCTTCTAAAACTCATTTCTGACTACACATAGCTCCAGCTGTTAGCTATATCATTACTCGATTTGCTTTTCTGACAAAACAATTTGTCAATAAACAACACGAAATCAGAAGCTTGCCTTTGTCGTGCTGTTAAATTACGGCTCAGTTGTCCGATACAGTTGGAATAGCGTTCTATAACGGTGTATTGCGTAAGTTATTGAACTTTACCTAGGAATTAACGAAGCCCGCCGAATCTAGACTTAAGCGTAGGGAAAATATGAAACAGAGAAGCGTAACAGGTATTAACACGTTCTTTAAACTTATATGCATATCACTAATTAGTGTGATATTTACCGCAACGACAGCTTGTAGTAGCGGTGGCGGTGGCGGGAGCAATGGTAGCGTTGTTGATACTGGTAGCACTGACACCGGTGGTACTGATACGGGTGGTTCGGATACCGGCGGTAACGATACCGGTAGCACTGGTAATGGAGGCAACGACGGTGGCGGTGGGGATGTTAGTCCGGTACTTGGGGTATTAACGGTCGATCCTGCCAACGGTGATTCCAATATTGAACGTGATGCCGTGGTTACTGTCACTTTTACCGACGGCATGGATGAAGCAACCATCAATGATGCTAATTTTACCCTAGGTGACAGCAGTGGTAATTCCGTGAGTGGCTTAGTGAGCTTTGATGCCATAACCAATGTCGCGACTTTCACACCGTCAGCTGTTCTGGGAGTCCTGCGAACCTATACAGCGACCTTAAGCGCTGATGTCACCCATTCCGGCGGCACCCCGATTACTGCAGTGAGCTGGAGTTTTGTTACTCGTGATGGTGTATGGGGCCCCGGCGTACAAATTGAAACTGACATCGCGGTGGGCACCAATCCACAAGTCGCGTTTGATGCAGACGGTAACGCAATCGCGGTGTGGATAAATGATGGTAGTGAAGTATTTGCCAATAAGTACACGGCGTCTACTGCGAGCTGGGGTAGCGTGGCGGAGCGAATCGATAGCCTGCCCGCGGCGGTTGCTGATTTACGTCTGGCAGTGGGTAACGATGGCACTGCCGTGGCCGTCTGGTCGAAGTCCAAAGGACAAGCCAGAAATATTCAGGCAGCACGATACAATGGGACGAGTTGGGAAGCGCATGTAAACCTGGAATCCAATAATGGTATTGCCCAGTCTCCGCAGGTGGTTGTCGATGGCGCGGGCAATGCCATTGTGGTTTGGCTGCAACCGGATAATTCCGTCAACAGTATTTGGTATAACTTTTATGATGCTGGCGGTGTAGGGTGGGGCACCGAAGATGTGCTGGAACTGACGGATGATGTCGCTTATGCACCCCAGGTTGCGATGGATAGTAATGGTGATGCTATTGTTGCATGGGCCCAGGATAACGGTTCAGGCACCAATGCTATTTACGCAGCTAAATATACGGCGGGCGCCAGTTGGAGTGCGGCTGAATCCATTGGCGCTGGAACCAGCAATGGTTACACTGCGCAAATCGCAATGGATACTGATGGCAATGCCATTGCAATATGGTATCAGCTTACCTCAACCAGTCCATATTACGTTTATAGTTTGTGGGGCAACCGCTATAGCGCCGGTGCATGGGGTACTGCAGAAGAAATTGAAAACGCTGTTAATATCGTTGCGCCACCGCAAGTTGCCTTTGATGCGCAGGGTAACGGCATAACTGTTTGGAAAAATAGTAATGGTCGGTTGCGTTATAATACTTACGGCTTCACAAGCGGGTGGGGAACAGCAGACAATGTAGAGTCGGGTACTGATCCTGCCTTCATTCCGCAACTTGCAGTAGATACTGAAGGCCATGCGATCGTGGTATGGCGCCAGTATAGCAGTGGTACATTTATCTACAGCATGTGGGCCAGTCGTTATCAATTTGGAAACAGATGGGGTACGCCTGAGTTACTGGAACTAGACGATACAAATATAGTTACATACCCTGCGGTTGCCATTGATAATAATGGTAACGCATTTGCCATCTGGATTCAGAGCGATGGTGTGTCAGACAGTACCTGGGTATCGCGTTTCGAATAAAACAACAAACAATAAAGGGAAGCTAAGCAGAAAGGATCTTGTGCCACTGCTGTTCCACTAACGCGGTTCCCGTAGTTCCACCGAATGCCGGCGTCCAGGTTTTTGAAAGACTTGGTGGATATCGGCCTTGGCTTTGGCATCCTCGGTAACTGCTCCTGCGTTACCCTACCTGCTGCATGGCCCAGGCCACATTCTCGATCGTTACACGATCTCACCTTGTCCATATACCTATTCGGCGGTATGACAAAGCAACACTTTAGTGGGACAGCAATACCTTAGTGTTCTTTAGATACGTTGACCAGTTTACCAGACATGGAGTTATTTAAAATAGGCGGGACAGACTACACTTTCCTTTCGCAAAACTAAGCAGGTGTAGCCTGTCCCTCTTCAAGGTAACCATTTAATATTGTTTGTTACCTTGCAGTTGCGAAACCTGCGTCCAGCCAGCCCTGGGTACCTCCATCGATAAAGCTGACATTGCTGAATCCGCGCTGTTTCAACGCATGGGCGGCGAGTGCTCCCATCGGGCCTGCACCGCAGGAGGTAATTATTGGGCGACTACGGGCGAGTGCTCCCATCGGGCCTGCACCGCAGGAGGTAATTATTGGGCGACTACGAGAAGCGAGGGTTTGTAACAAATCTTCATCCGCCTTTTCGTTCAACTCGTTTAATCGTAGATTCAATGCGCCTGGAATAATTCCTGTAGAGGTAATATCTGCTGCATCCCGCGGATCGATAAATAACGTATTGGGATCACTTGCTTTGCGTTCTCTGGCCTGTTTTGGGGTTACTGCAGGCACTTCCGCTTTGGCTTCTGCCACTCTTTGATCAAACGACTTTTCCATTGTTATCTCCTTTCTTGTTGTGTAGGTTTGGTTGTATGTAGGTCTAACCGCCTGCGCAAAAGCACATTACGGTCAGGTATGGCATAGACCTGCTTGACTGTTTATCGTGCTCTTAAGCTTAAAGACGCGTCCAG
>Ga0111151_1060_pt1 | contig 18429 bp, 15 predicted proteins | sample DeeMarSeWOR28_12_FD_80257 | JGI IMG/M metagenome (GOLD analysis project Ga0111151, IMG submission 80257) | Gammaproteobacteria bacterium SG8_15 | reverse complement strand
TATACCACGAACCGTCGCGTATGGGAGCACGATAAGGAGTTTCTCGACAAGCTGAAACAGTTGCGCTGTATTGCTATTGATATGGAAACCGCAACCATCTTTATTGTGGGCCATCATAACCAGATTGCACGCGGCGCCCTGTTGCTGGTATCTGATGTGCCGACGACCCCGGAAGGTGTTAAAACGGAAGAGTCGGATTTGAACGTCACCAAAAAATGGGCCGACGCTCACTTGCAGTTGGGTATTGAGGCGATGTCGGAGATCGACAGCAAGGGAGAAAAAATCAAGCATTTTCAGTACTGAATTAGTGTCAGGGAGTTTTACCTTTTAATCCACTCAGCGAGGTTGTCTGCATGGAAACAATAATGAGCGCAGTAGCATGGCTTAATAATCTGGTCTGGGGCCTGCCCATGCTGGTACTGATTCTTGGTACCGGTTTATATCTCACCGCGGGATTGCGATTCATGCCGGTACTCAAACTTGGGTATGGCTTCAAACAACTGTGGCTGGGCAGAAAATCCACCGAGGAAGGTGATATCACACCGTTCAACGCACTGATGACAGCCATGGCTGCAACTGTGGGTGTGGGGAATATTGCCGGTGTTGCTGTTGCCATTGCCAAGGGTGGACCCGGCGCGTTGTTCTGGATGTGGTGCACTGCGCTGGTTGGTATGGCAACCAAATATGCAGAGGCAGTTTGTGCGGTTAAATATCGGGAAGTGGACGAACTCGGTAATCACGTGGGTGGCCCGATGTATTACATCAAGAACGGATTAGGTGACAAGTGGCTATGGCTGGCAATGGCCTTCGCAATTTTCGGTGGGCTGGCCGGTTTTGGTATCGGCAATGCGTTTCAGGCGAACCAGGTGGCTGCTGCCATGCATTCAACCTTTGATATTAATCCCTGGGTAACCGGGTTCGCCATGGCGATTTTTGTTGGCCTGGTACTGATCGGTGGCATTCAGCGCCTGGGTAAGGTGGCTGGAAAGCTGGTGCCCACCATGGCGGTCGTTTATGTGTTAGGTGGCGTGATTATACTGTTAATCAATATTACGGAAATTCCTGCGGCCCTGATGTTAATTATTGAAAGCGCGTTCACCCCGGTAGCAGCGGTTGGTGGATTTGCCGGTGCCGCAGTGGCTTATGCGATACAGATGGGAGTGGCGCGCGGCATTTTTTCCAACGAGGCCGGTTTGGGTAGCGCACCCATAGCGCACGCCGCCGCTCGCAGCAAGGATCCGGTGCGCCAGGGCACGATTGCGATGTTGGGTACTTTTCTCGATACCATTGTTATCTGCAGTATCACCGGATTAGTGATCATTATCACCGGCGCCTGGATGGGCGAAGAGAAAGGCGCGGCACTGTCGGCCGCAGCATTTAATGCGGGATTTGCCGGCGGGCAATACATTGTTACCTTTGGTATTACCATCTTTGCCTTAACGACATTGCTGGGATGGAGTTATTACGGTGAGAAATGCGTTGAATATATATTTGGCATCAAGTCGATTATGGTATTCCGTTTTCTCTGGGTGATTGCGATTCCCGTTGGTGCGACCTACGAGCTGCGCACTCATGGCATTGCCTAACCTGATCGCGCTGTTATTATTAAGTCCAATTGTATTCAAGTTAACGCGGGATTACTTCTCTAAAGAATAAAAACCTAAAGAGTATCGATATAAAGAGTAGCAATCTAAAGAGTTAAAGCCAGCGAGAGAAAGTCTGCGCAACCGAGACAGTGCGCCAATGTAAACGGGTACTATGAGGATTTTTTTGCGTAGTAACTCTCGCGCGGTGGAATTTTACCGTGTTTTGAGTGTTTCACTAATTACGGGAAAGGCCAGTTCATCCCAGGGGATTTGATCTTCAGTAAACAGGTCCACTTCCAGGCTCTCCTCGCCGGGAGCAAACTCCAGGTCCAGTAACCGCGCCCGAAACATCAGATACACCTGGCTGATGTGAGGGATGTCGAACATCGCGTATAAGCTGATGATTTCCACGTTGGCATTGGCTTCTTCCTGGGTTTCCCGCTGCGCAGCATTTGGCGTGGCTTCGTTATTTTCCATGAATCCCGCCGGCAGTGTCCAGAAACCGTACTGTGGTTCGATGGCACGTTTGCAGAGTAAGATTTTGTCCTGCCATTCCGGTATGCAACCGGCGACGATCTTGGGGTTTTGGTAGTGTATCGTTGTGCACTGGCTGCAAACAAAGCGCGGCAGATTGTCTCCCTCAGGAATTCGTAGTTCGACGGTCGAACCACATTGACTGCAAAATTTCATCAATTAGCACCACATAGACTGCAGGTTACAGATAACAGGTTACAGCTCGCCATTCGCGCCGGCGCGCATGATTTCGTTAAGGTTGTTCCAGACTTTTCCCGCTTCGTCCTTTAATTGTTTATTGAGTTTGGGATTGTTCAGCAACATTTCCATGTTCATCATAATCAACCAGGCTTTACCGTTTTGATCTTCGACCAGGCTGATTCGGCACGGCAGATAAGCGGCAAAGTTAATATCGTACTCCACCATCGTTTTTGCTGTTAATGGTTCACAAAACTGATAGATGCCGATAAAGCGTGATTTTTCACCCATGGCTTTAATTTGTTTTGATAGCGGCAATTCAGCAACCAGTTTGATATTGAGAATATTGGCGCGCAACTTCATGGATTCCACCGCATCCTCTAATGTAATGCCATCCTGCAGGGGCATTTTGACAACCGTTTGTTCCAGGTCCACGACCAGCGGTTTGTCTTCCGCGAGAGTAGACGCCGAATAGCAGTAGATGCTGATGAGTAAAAGAAGTAGTAGTGCCGGATTAAGCTTGATGCGGGTTTTCATAATCGTCTCCAGGGTAAATAGGGTGGTGAATTTGTATATCGTAAAGAGTCAAGAGCGCAACAACGATTGACCGGGGTCAATAGTGTGCAGCTATAGTTACTGGTTGTTGCGCACCACGGAATGGATAACGTATTGGTGCTCAAAATGTACGACAAACCTGTCGTAGAACCAGCGCGTGATCGGAGGATTACCAACAGGGCCTTTGGCTTCCCGGGGTTCGCCAAATTGCTCCCTGACCTGATCCATGGTCATGCCGCGCGCAGGGCGTGGTACCCCCTCCGGACTGTTACCGGGTTGATTGGAGATATCGGGAATCACCAGTGTATCAGCCAGACTAACAGCCTGCGAAGTGACCAGGAAAATCGCGGAAAATAGCAACAACAGCGAAATAAGGGATATTCTCATTGGTCTCGGATCCTGATGTTATTATGTGATTTTATGCTGGGTTGAAAATGTATAACCGAAGTATAAAGGTAAAAACACCATATTCAATTGGTTTATTCAATCGATGTGTCCCGGCATAGCTGTCAATCTTGCGTGGATTTTGAATCAATTGCTTAATTCATATGCCGGATGACCCAAACAAAGCAGCATTGAATTTTAATTTTGCTGGTGGAGTTCAGTCAGTTGTTTGCGTAAAACCGCGATTTCCTCGAACAAGTGCTGGCGTTGTTGGTCGGATAACGCATTTTCCAGGTTGACCAGCATGTTAAAGACTAGATTCCGGTTGTATTCAAAGTCAGTGCGGTAAGAGTCCGGCCATGTCCTGTCACTGTTTACAAATAAATCCTCTATGTATTTATTAAATTCAGCTGTCTGCCGCTTTTCTTTGAGACTGCTGCCTAACTTTGTTTGCCAGGCGCGCCGGTTTGCGATCCATTGTTCGGCAGTTGGTCTGATCTGGCGACTCCAGTTTGTAATCAGTTGCGTTTGTGATTCGTTTAATGTTCCCACCCAGTTTGTTCATCCCTGGATTTTTTGACGTATTCGTCTTCGAGTTCCTGGTTTTGTTCTTCCAGATTTTCCATTAATTGTTCTACCTGGGAATCTGATAGCGTCGCTAAAAGTTCCGACAACGTCGGGGTAATCTGCTTAATAAGTTCATTCAACCCGTTTTCCTGATCGTGATAAATCCGTTGCAGCGCTTCGACGGTGAGGCCGTTATTGATGGCGTTACGCAAATCATCAAGGCTCTTGACGTATAGCGGTAACTGCTTTTTACGATGCCAGTCGAGTTGTCGGGCAAGGGCGTTTCTGAATTGCCACTCCTGGTCCTCGCTGAGCGAAACCAGGTCTCCCACATACCATTCCAGTATCCAGTCCAGATAGTTATATGCCATCTTGGTGGAGCAGGCGCCAAGCAGCAGACAAAGCAACAGGCTGGCTATCAGTTTTACGGGCATGCTGGTGTTCGATTGTCAGTGAGTTGAGGTATTTTGCCAGAATATTAAGTTGGATAGTGATTCTGGCAAAAAGTTTTTTGAATGTGACGATTCCCGCAGTGAATAGGCAGGTTATTTATCAGGCGCTGTGACAGGGGATGGCGCATTCTCTTTCAGCGAATATGTAATCGCTGGGTGGGGAGTGGAAAGTGGAGCAGGACCGCAATAGCCGCAAATAGAAAAATTAGCTGGGCGAATTTGTCGGGGGGCAGGGGGACGCTGATCAGATTGCCCTGAAACAGATCACAGTTCAGACGTTCCAGGTATTCATACTGTTCCTGTGTTTCAATACCTTCGGCCACCACCTGCAGGCGCAAGCTGTGAGCCAGGGCGACCATGGCTGAGATGATTAACACCATATTAGGATCGCGCGTCATGTCCCTGACAAAGGATCGATCGATTTTAAGATAGTGAATGGGGAATTTTGCCAGGTAGTTCAGGGATGAATAGCCAGTGCCAAAATCATCCACCGCAAGACGGATACCCATTTCATTTAATGTGCGTAGCGTGACAGCGGTCTTGTCGATGTCTGTCATAATAGTGTCTTCAGTAATCTCCAGCTCAAGGTAGTTAACATCCAGATCAAACTCCTTGAGAATTTGTCGTACACGCTTAATAAGGTTTTGTTCCCGGAACTGGTGCGCTGACAGGTTGATTGCCACCCTCGGCGCTGGAATTCCCGCATCGAGCCAGTTGCGTATTTGTTTGCATGCTTTGCGCAATACCCAGTCTCCAATAGGTACGATCAGTCCGGAGGATTCTGCAATCGGCAACAGATCTCCTGGGGATAGATCACCTAATTCCGGGTGATGCCAGCGCAACAGGGCTTCAGCGCCAATGATTTTTCCGGTTTCGCGATCGAGTTGTGGCTGGTAATGTAACTCCAGTTCGTCATTGCGCACCGCCTGGCGCAGGTTGTTTTCCAGTACCAGTTGCGCGATGGAACTGGCATTAATGTCCTTGGAATAAAATTGATAGGCGCCCTTGCCTTGTGATTTAGCGTGATACATGGCGATTTCGGCAAAGCGCAACAGATCTTCAGTGTGGGTAGTATCCGCAGGGAACATGGAGATACCGATACTGGCGGATACTCCAACTTCGTGGTTATGAATGACGAAAGGATACTTGATTGCGTTGAGTATGCTTTCTGCGGTGGATGTGATCATGGAGGTTGAGTTTTTGTTATAACCAATGTCGGAAAGGATTACCACGAACTCGTCACCACTAAGACGCCCCAAAGTGTCAGTTTCGCTGATGACGCTGCTTAGCCTGGTCGCGACCTCTATTAATAGCTGGTCACCGGCAGTGTGACCCAGTGAATCATTGATTGCCTTGAAGCGATCGATATCCACCAGCAAAGTTGAAAGCTGGTTGCCATCGCGGCGCGCGCGCTGCACGGCCTGCTCCAGACGGTCGGACAATAATGTGCGGTTAGGTAATTTGGTTAATGAATCAAAGTTCGCCTGCTCATAAATTTTTTCTTCCTTGCTGGCGTTGGACAGTGCAACGGCAATGCGGTCGGCCATCTCTCTTCCGTGATCCAGGTCGTCAGTATACGGTTTATGGGTATTTTTAAAACCCAGGGTAATGACAGAATGTAAGTGGTCACTGATGATAATGGGATAAATGACCAGGGAACGCACGCCTTTTTTAACAATTTCCCGGCTATACACCGGCGCATGCTGCGTGGATTTCATGACTAGATATTTGGGATGGGCTAGAAGCAATTTCGTATCACCATCTTCAACTTTGATTGTATTCTTAAAGATCGTCTCACTGAGTTTATTGGTGGCGGCTTTAAAATCACTGGCAACCGATTCTTTTGCCAGGATGGAAAGCAGCACGAAATCGCAGGGAACCACATCCTTGATGCGCCGTAATACCGTATCCACAACATAATCTTTGTTGGAAGAAGACAGGATAACGCGATCGATTTCTGCCATGGCGGATAGACTTTTAAACTGCTTGTCCAGGCGCACCGCCATGTTGTTAAAAGAATTCGCCAGATCCTGGAATTCATCGTTGCTGCTGATATTCACCCGGGTGTCAAAATTGCCTGATGCCACCTGTTTGGTGGCTTTTTGTAATAACTCCAGTGGTGTCAGATTGCGCCTTAACTGGCTGGCAGTGAGCAGGATGATCAACAGGAAAGACAGTACGACAACGATGGGATAGATGTTTTTGATATTTTCCAGCGAGGTTTGATTTTCCAGCCTGGGCTTGCTGAGCACGACCAGCCATGGACTGGTTGCAAATTTGCCTTCCAGAAAAATTGTCCAGTAATATCCGATAAAGTCAGTATTGTTTTCTCTCCAGCTGAAAATAGCCGAAGCCTCGTTGTTTTGTACCAGCGCAGTTTTTAATGACGCTTCTTTTATATTACTGGAGGAACAATACAAAGGTTCATATTGCTCGGTGGTGACACAGGCGAAGGTTGGGCTGTGGATAATCGTTTCCACATCCCACAAAATGTTCTGATTGATTTCCGCAATCAATATGCTGGGATTGGCTGCAACAACATCCAGAGAAATCACCATCAGTAACTTTTTCTGAAACGTGGAGTAGTTGCTGAAAATCAGCACAGGATTACCATTCTGCAAATGGATAAGCTGCTTGCTTGTTAAATCGGGAAATTCGTCAATACCATTGTATAACGGCACGTACTTTTTGGTGCGGGAATTAATGGCGATCGCGGAGAAATTACTTCGGGTTTTCCGGTCGATATCAAACTGCTCTACCGGCCTGTTTGCCGCAATGTGGTCCTTATAACGCAGGGCAATGGTTGCCAGTTCGCGGTGTAAGTTATCCAGCCTTTCGATGATTGTGTAACCCACCGATTTTGAGACCTGGTGTAAATGCTGGCGGCTTTGTTCCAGTAGCTTCTGGGAAACACTGGTATAACTAAGATAAGCGAGCGTCAAAATAGGAATTAATGACGACACCAGGAACAGGAGAAAAAGGCGCCGGGCAACTCGGCTTTGAAACAGTGAATTGCTGATTTTCATGATCGCAGCAGGTTATTCCCGATTAGTGGAGGACTTCCAGTATTGTTAAATCCCTGATTGCTCAGTGTATTGGTAATAGGCTATACCCCAGGAGTCTTGTTATATCGGATCGATAAAACCTGTTTATCAGCCTAATGCGGGCGTTTCCTCCTTCTGATTAACGGCGTTTGGGATTCTGATCTTTAATCGCAGCCAGAATATTTTTCGACTGGCCGGCGACTAATATCAGGTTGATTGATAGGTTTTGAAGACTTCATCAAGCAATCAATAATCAACGGCAAGTCCAATAAAAGAGCCGTTATTGCAGCGAACGATGTCGTCGTGTGAAGCTTTTGCGGTAAATGGCAGGCTGGTTTTTTTATCTTTGCCCGCGCTGTAAAGATCGTAGTCGGAATTTACAGGCGTTAGATTCTTGTCTTTTCGCACGCTACCTTTGTTTTTGGCGGCTGTTATATTTGTGTAGTAATAGTTGTTACCCCAGGGGTCTTTGCGAAAGTGCTGGTTGATTTCCGACAGGCTATCAGGAAAGCGATTGTTTTCGACATAAAAGCGGTCAATGATGACCTGTATTTCTAAAATGTCAGCTTTCGTTTGGGTAATATGTTTTTTGTCCCGGTAGTTCTCGTAAGCGGGGATTGCAATGGAGATGAGTATTCCAAGAATGGCGATAACGATCAGTATCTCCAGAACGGAAAATCCCGATTGTTTGGTTGCTGCAAGCATGGATCTAATCTTCAGTTGATAAAATGCGTTGGCCGGCAATGTCCCGGCGAGACTTGACTCTATTAATTATCGGCAACCCGCGCTGGAAGTTAAGCGCCCTGGACTAAATAACTTGCTGAAAATAGTAGTATTAATATTAATTGATGAGGGCTTTAGGGTTATCGCTATTGCAGAACACGGCTATAAACAGTGCTAATATTGTTATTGCTCATTCAGGCGTGGTATCAACATGGCGAGATTGCAGGGACCCGTACGATGATCCAGTTGCTCCTTGATGATTCTGTCCCAGCCGGTGGCGCAGGCGCCTGAGGAACCGGGTAAACAAAAAATATAAGTTGCGTTGGCGACGCCGGCGAGGGCGCGCGATTGCAGGGACGAGGTTTTTATTTCTTCATAGGAGAGCATGCGAAATATTTCGCCGAAGCCTTCGATTTCTTTATCCAGCAGGGGCTGGATCGCCTCCGGTGTGCCATCGCGTCCAGTGACGCCAGTGCCGCCGGTGGTTAATACAACGTTTATTTCCGCATCCGCGACCCAGCGGGAAACAGTGGCGCGGATTTGATACATGTCATCAGGTACCATCGTTTTTTCGGACAGGGTATGACCGGCTTCGGTCAGGCGTTTTACCAGCAACTGACCGGATCGATCATCCTCTTCTGTGCGGGTATCGGAAACCGTCAAGACGGCGATGTTTAAAGGGATAAACTGGCGTTGCTGTGACATGCTTGTTCCTTGGTAGTGACAAATAAACCTGATGTTCCCGGGGTTGCGCTAATTCGGAATCCGAAATTACCCCGACAATATTCCGTAAACAATGGTAAGCTTGCTTCGCAATACTACTGTAGACATTGATTGCGATACAACCTGATTTTGTGCGTATAACAAACCTTCACGATTTATTCATCTGTTGCTTATGGCCCTGAAAATAAAACGCCTGTTGCCGTCACAAGATGATTTGTTACTCCCCGATATCCATCCCATATTAAACCGGATTTATCGCAACCGCGGTATCAAGACTGCGGACGAACTGAAACAGTCACTGGATTGCCTGGAGAGCTATACCTTGCTGAAGGGTATCGATGACGCAGTCCAGTTGCTGGAACAGGCGTTAATCCAACAGCAAAGCATTTTGATTATCGGCGACTTTGACGCAGACGGTGCCACGAGCACCACTGTCGCAGTGCGTGCATTGAGAAAACTGGGCGCCAGCAAGGTCAATTACCTGGTGCCCAACCGTTTTGAATACGGTTACGGCTTGACACCGGAAATTGTGGCTTGCGCCAAACAGTACGCTCCTGATCTTATCGTTACCGTGGACAACGGTATTTCCAGTATCCAGGGAGTGAATGCCGCGAAACAACTAGGTATCAAAGTCATTATCACGGATCATCACCTGGCAGGCAGGGAGTTGCCGGTTGCGGATGCCATTGTAAATCCCAATCAACCGGGGGATGCTTTTCCCAGCAAGGCCATTGCCGGTGTCGGTGTTATTTTTTACGTGATGCTGGCCTTGCGCGCGCGATTGCGCGGAACTCAGTGGTTCCAGCAACAGGGAATTGACGAGCCCAATCTGGCAGAGATACTGGATCTGGTGGCCCTGGGAACGGTGGCGGACGTGGTGCCGCTAGATCACAACAACCGTGTACTGGTAGCGCAGGGTCTGGCAAGAATTCGGGCCGGGCATTGCTGTGCGGGCATCCGGGCGCTGGCACAAATTGCCGGACGCCAGTTGTCGCGCATGGGTGCGCAGGATCTCGCTTTTGCAGTTGGGCCGCGCCTGAATGCGGCAGGAAGACTGGTTGATATGTCCTTAGGTATTGAATGTCTGCTCAGCGATGACGACAATACTGCCTTCGCGCTGGCGGAACAGCTAAATCAGCTCAATCAGGAACGCCGGTCCATCGAAGAAGAGATGAAACTGCAGGCCCTGGATACGCTGCAACAAATGGATGAGGCAGAGTTACCCATCGGTATTTGTGTGTACCAGCCTGAGTGGCATCAGGGAGTGATTGGTATCCTGGCGTCGCGGATCAAGGAAAAGTATCATCGCCCGGTTATCGCATTTGCAGATGCGGGGGACGATGTCTCCAGTGATTCCGCCATCAAGGGTTCGGCGCGCTCCATACCGGGAGTACACATTCGCGATGTGCTGGACGCCATCGCCACCCGATACCCGGAGCTGTTATCCAAGTTTGGCGGCCATGCCATGGCGGCCGGGCTGACGCTGCAGAAAGAAAATTTTACCGACTTTGCAGCCGCGTTCAATGAAGAGGTATCTCGCCACGTGGACAGTGACGAACTGCATCACATCATCCATAGCGATGGAGAGTTGTCGCCGGCTGACCTGGATTTGCCACTGGCGCAGTTGCTGGAATCCGCTGGCCCCTGGGGACAGCACTTTGCCGAACCGCAATTTGACGGCTGTTTTGAAGTCGTGCAGCGACGCGTGGTGGGTGAACGGCACTTGAAATTGCAGCTCAAGGTACCGGGTGCGGCGCGTATTATAGATGGTATTGCCTTTAACACGGTGGATGATGTTTGGCCCGAGGAAACCCAATTCGTTCAAATAGCCTACAAACTCGCGACCAACGAGTATCGCGGCAACCTCAGCGCGCAACTCATTATTGACTATATCGAACCTCTCCCTGTCAGCGGACAAGTGACCAGCTGAATTTTCTTCCAGATTGAGCAGCTTAGTACGGCGGGCTGGCGATGCACGGCTGGCCTGTTGTATTATTTGCACCTTTGCCGACTTTCGGCGCCGGTTTTATTGTGAATCACATCATATGATAGAAACAGGACACATCAGCGCACGCATCAAGGATCTCCAAGGCAGAACTGAAGCCTTGAGGGGGTATCTTTGACTACGATGCCAAGCAGGAAAGGCTGGTAGAAGTTACCCGGGAACTGGAACAGCCCAATATCTGGAATGACCCGGAACGTGCCCAGGCGTTGGGTAAGGAACGCTCCCAGCTCGAACAGGTAGTCGAAGTGATCAGCGAATTGAGGGCAAACCTGAACGAATCTGCTGAATTACTCGACCTCGCTATAGAAGAGCAGGACGAGGATACGATAAATGCCGTTCTTTCCGACCTGGACCCGCTGGAACAAAAGCTGGAGCAACTGGAATTTCGTCGTATGTTTTCCGGCGAGATGGACGCCAATAACGCCTTCCTCGATATCCAGGCCGGCTCCGGTGGCACTGAAGCACAGGACTGGGCGGAAATGTTATTGCGCATGTACCTGCGCTGGGGTGAAAAGCATGACTTTAATACTGAGTTGATAGAGGTATCCGCAGGCGAGGTAGCAGGCATCAAGAGTGCCACGATCCGCTTCGAGGGCGACTACGCTTTTGGCTGGTTGCGCACGGAAACCGGCGTGCATCGCCTGGTTCGCAAGTCGCCTTTTGATTCCGGTAACCGCCGTCACACATCGTTTGCTTCCGTATTTGTGTCGCCCGAAATCGACGACGATATTGATATTGATATCAATCCGGCTGATCTGCGAATTGACGTGTATCGTGCTTCGGGTGCCGGTGGTCAGCATGTTAACCGGACCGAGTCCGCGGTGCGTATTACTCACTTGCCCACCAATATTGTGGTGCAGTGCCAGAGTGACCGTTCACAACACAAAAACAAGGCGACGGCCATGAAACAGCTGAAAGCCAAGCTTTATGAAATGGAAATCCAAAAGCGCAACGCGGACCAGCAGGCGCTGGAAGAATCCAAATCGGATATTGGCTGGGGTAGTCAAATTCGTTCCTATGTGCTCGACCAGTCACGCATCAAGGATTTGCGTACCGGGGTAGAAACCGGCAACACCCAGGCCGTGCTGGACGGTGATCTGGATTCATTTATTGAAGCCAGTCTGAAAAGTGGTATTTAATAATTTTAAAGGCAGATACGACGTAACAATGGAAAACGACCAAACAAACAGTCAACAGGGCGATCAACAAGACAGGCAGCAGGCTGAGGAAACTAACAAGTTAATCGCGCAACGGCGTGAAAAGCTCGCCGCGTTGCGCGAAAATGGCAATGCCTATCCCAATACCTTTCGGCGCAACGCGCTGGCAGGTGAATTACAGGCGAAGTATGCCGGCTATACCAATGAACAGCTGGAGGCGGAAGAGCCAGTGCGAGTCAAGGTGGCCGGTCGCATGATGACGCGGCGTGTCATGGGAAAAAACAGTTTCGTCCACGTGCAGGATATGTCCGGCCAGATCCAGTTATTTATTGCGCGTGATAGTTTGCCGGAAGGTTTTTATAACGACCAGTTTAAAAAATGGGATATCGGTGACATCGTTGGCGCTGAGGGGACGGTGTTCCTGACCCAGAAAGGTGAGTTGTCGATTCGGGTCGACGAGATCGAATTGCTGGCCAAAGCTTTGCGTCCGTTGCCGGAGAAGTACCACGGTTTAACTGATTATGAGCGATGTCACGCGGGAAACTTTTCGTGTTCGTTCTCAGGTGATTGATTATGTAAGGCGTTGCCTGCTGGATCATGGTTATATGGAAGTCGAAACACCCATGATGCACACCATACCTGGTGGTGCGACTGCACGTCCTTTTAAAACCTATCACAATACCCTGGATATGGAGTTGTATCTGCGTATCGCGCCGGAGTTGTATCTGAAGCGCCTGGTGGTGGGTGGATTCGAACGCGTGTTTGAAATCAATCGTAACTTCAGAAACGAGGGATTATCAACGCGACATAATCCGGAATTTACCATGGTGGAATTTTATCAGGCATACGCGGATTATCATGATTTGATGGATTTGACAGAAGATATGATGCGCGGCCTGGCGCAACATATTCTTGGTGCAACCACGATTGAATACCAGGGGGAAAATTATGATTTTGGCAAAGCCTTTGCGCGTATGACCGTGTTCGATTCCATATTGCATTTCAATCCTGATATCACGGCTAACCAACTGGCGGATGAAACACAGGCGCGGCAGATTGCGGGGAAACTGGGGATACCGCTCAAAGACAGTTATGGTCTGGGCAAGGTGCAAATAGAAATCTTTGAAAAAACCGTGGAGCATCGATTGAAAGATCCGACCTTCATCACAGCTTATCCCACGGAAGTGTCACCCCTGGCGCGCCGCAGTGACCATGATCCTTTTGTCACCGACCGGTTTGAGTTTTTTGTCGGCGGTAGAGAAATCGCTAACGGCTTTTCAGAATTGAACGACCCGGAAGACCAGGCTGAGCGATTCCGCAAACAGGTGGAGGAAAAAGACGCCGGTGATGATGAAGCCATGCACTATGATGCAGACTATATTGTTGCGCTGGAACATGGTATGCCGCCAACTGCGGGTGAAGGTATTGGTATTGACCGGCTGGTCATGTTGTTTGCCAATGTCCCCTCCATACGCGACGTTTTGCTATTCCCTCACATGCGCCCGACTACAGGCGCGTAAGAAATTTCTGAATGTTTTTTTAGATTATGGGGTAATCCACTGGTTGTCAGGAGGATTGCCCTGTATCCCCTCTGTCGTAAAACTCTATAAATACAGTGTTAAATTAATTTTTCAGGCCGTTATGCTCGTGATACTGGAAATATATAAATTTTCCATTATTATTAGAGCGAAGCGGGCACGCTTTGTTGTGGGGAATGCACGTGGATAAATAGCGATGTGCAACATGCAGAACGCAGTTGCGAAAACCCCGGGCTATCTGTCAGACCACCGATGACGGGGGTGGATTTAGGGGAAATTAATCTGTCAGATAAGCGTTCAATAACATAATAATTAAAATAGACGCAGAAGTTATTTAATAGAAGGGAGCAGTAGCTTGGCATGGATTCGCCAAAACGCTGGTGTGTTTAATGGACTATTAAAAGGTGTATTAAACAACCGTTATTACGTCTGGGGTGTGGTAAGCACATTCGGGATTTTGTTTCTTTTATCGTTCATTTTGTCATCCTTCAAATTCTTTCAGCCTGCAACAGAAGTTGCAAATGTTGCCGAGTTTTTTGCAGAATTTCCCATGCGCTTCCAGAGTAATAGTGAGGGAGCTTTTACCAAGGACGTCAAATTCTTTTCCAAGGGTTACCAGTATGACCTGTTGTTCATGAGCGAAGAAGTATTGTTGAATCTTTACAGTAATGAACAGAGCAGGGAAACCAATGGTGGAAAGTCCCGCACCAAGCTGTCCCAGTTGAGCCTTAAATTTCTCAATGCGCAAAATAAACTAAAAATTAAAGGGCTGGGTCCACTGCAATTAACCAAAACGCAGGACAATTACAGCGTGGATGATGCTCCGTTTGGTTATACAGAAGTGAAATATGCCGACGTGTATCCCGGTGTAGATGTATATTTCCACGGTAAACAAAAACAACTGTTCTATGAGTTTGTGTTAAGTGAACACGCGAATACCGAGCAGTTAAAGATGAAGTTGTACGGGATAGATGAGGCAGGCGATATCAAAATAGATCTGCATGGCAATGTGATTGTAAAATGTCGCGGGAAAAAAATGTTGATTCAAAGACCGGTGGTATATCGACTGGTCAAACAGAGAAAACAACTGGTCAACGGTTATTTCTATGTAACACGCGAGAATGAAATACACTTCAAGGCCGTGGAATCTGTCCGCGCAACATTAAAATCGTCGACTATATCTCCCGCGACATAATGGCAGTCAAAGCGTACCTTTACCAGGACGCTGGCGTTCTCTAGTGTTTTGGTGGTTTGTCTTCTCTTTCCAGTGTCACGGTATACGGAAGTTCGTTTAAGGTAAGCGCTGGTCCCTCAGGATTGAATAGATGGATCTGTCCCGAGTTTGCGTTGGCGACTTGTAGCACGGCCAGTAAATCAAAACCGCCATTGGCTGATGCTTCAACTTGCACAACGCGCCCGATGCCTTGTTCCGACTGATCTCTCTCAGCGAATACCAGATCCCCTGCACGGGGTGCTTGCTCGCTATCGGTATGCGCGAGGTACATGCGCCGTTTAAGTTTTCCGAGAAAATGCATGCGCGCTACCACTTCCTGACCCGGGTAACAGCCTTTCTGAAAACTGATACCATCGATGCTGTGCAAATTGAGCATTTGTGGCACAAACTCTTCCACGTTCTCTGCATAGATTTGTGGAACCCCAGCGTGAATATCCAGGTGCGACCAGGCATGATTGCCGCATAAAACGCAATGATCTTTTAACTTGTTCCATGCTGTGCTGACAGCATTGAAATCACCTGCCAGAATGTAGCGTGGGAGCTGGCCGCGGATTCTGGTGACTAATAAATTGTCTGCGCTGATGCAGGCATCTTCCCGTTCTGGAATTGTTGATGTAACGTTCGTTAACAGCCGTGAAGCATTAGGGCCCGAGAGTCCGAAAGCAAAGAACTGGTCGCTGGTATCCTGCAGGGTGACTTTCGACATCAACACAAACATTTGCAGGCGTTTTAATGTTGCTTCGATGCGTTCAACGGGCAGCTGCAGATAATAAGTGTCGTGAAACTGGTAGACGCGAAACAATGCCAGTGCCCGTCCCTTGGCAGTACAGTAAGCATTAAGTTGGCTGCGCTGTTCGGAAACCTGGTTGATATCGTTGCTCAACTGGTTTTGCAAAAAGCTCTGCGCGTCGTTGCCGTTCACGGCAATAAATCCGAGATGAGTAAGATCACACACGATATCGCGTGTAACAATCGCCTTACGTTCCGCATCTAAGCTACCAAAGTGCTCCACACTGTTGTTTTTAAATTGAGCACCCTGGGAGGTTAGAAAATCTCGCCACTGGTTGTTGTCGGTCATGATCTTTCCATTGTCGGTATGTGATACGATGAGTGAATTGTAACGATTACCCAGTTGGTCTGTATACTGGACCTTTTATTAACATGTTATACACTTGATATTGATGGATAAAAACAAAAAACGACCAAAATATCTTAACCTGTTAAAAATCAAAATGCCGGTGGCTGCCGTCGTTTCCATTGGTCATCGTATTTCAGGATTTTTACTGGTCATTGCCATACCTTTTGTTATTTATGCCTTTCAGCAATCCATTTCAAGTGCTGACGACTACCAATTGGTACTAACAGCGTTGGATCATCCTCTCGCTAAAGGCATACTTGTTTTACTGACATGGTCTTTTTCACATCATTTTTTTGCAGGTATACGGTTTTTATTGATTGATATCGATGTGGGTGTATCAAGGTTGATGTCGCGGGCGAGTGCCTGGTTGGTGAATGGACTTGCCATAATATGCACCATATTGGTTAGTGGAGCGCTGTTATGAATGAAAGCGTTGCTTCCGGACTGCGCGCCTGGACCATTCAGCGTCTCAGTGCAGTCTATATGCTGGCTTTCGTGCTGTACGCCGGAATCAGTTACACCATGGCTGACGCCACCGGTTTCGATCCATGGTTATCGTGGATCAGCCACCCTTTTAACAACATCGTTGTTGGTCTGTTCATTTTTTCCCTGCTGTTTCACGCCTGGGTGGGTGCCCGGGACATTGTGCTGGACTATGTAAAACCTCACGGCTTCCGATTGGTGAAGCTGGCGTTTCTGGCTTTATTGTTAATTGCAATGGGATTATGGGCATTAAAAATTTTACTAACAGTAGTGGCTATATAGACCATGGGTATTGCGAAACGAAAATTTGATTCCCTGGTGATTGGCGCTGGCGGTGGTGGTTTACGCGCGGCGCTCCAATTGTCGCGGGCAGAAGCTACCGTGGCGGTGGTTTCCAAGGTGTTTCCCACCCGTTCACATACCGTGGCGGCGCAAGGGGGCATGAACGCGGCGCTGGCCAATGTGTTGCCGGACAACTGGCATTGGCATATGTACGATACGGTGAAAGGCAGCGATTATCTGGGTGACCAGGATGCGATCGAATATATGTGTCGCGCGGCTTCCCATTGCGTGATTGAGCTGGAACATTCGGGGGTGCCTTTTTCACGCCTGGATAACGGCAAGATTTATCAGCGTGCTTTTGGCGGGCAAAGTCAGAACTTTGGTGGCGACCAGGCGGCGCGTACCTGTGCGGCTGCTGACCGTACCGGTCACGCCATTCTGCATGCGTTATATCAACAGAATATCCGCGCTAAAACCCATTTCTTTGACGAGTATTTTGCCATTGATCTGTTAAAGGACGAGGAAGGATATGTATTGGGTGCCCTGGTGCTCGATATCGAGACCGGTGAGCCGTTGATGATCGAAGCGAAGACGACATTGTTGGCTACCGGCGGTGTGGGACAATTATTTCGTACTAATACCAATGCCCGTATCAATACCGGTGACGGTATGGCAATGGCGTTGCGCGCGGGGATTCCTATTCAGGATATGGAGTTTTTTCAGTTTCACCCGACGGGTATTGCCGGTAAAGGCATGCTGATCACCGAAGGTGTGCGCGGTGAGGGGGGGTATCTGATCAATAAAGATGGTGAGCGTTTCATGGAACGTTACGCGCCCCACGCCAGGGATCTGGCAAGCCGCGATGTGGTGAGTCGTGCGATTGCTATTGAGGTTCGAGAGGGCCGCGGCTGCGGTCCCAGGGGTGATCATGTGCTATTGAAGCTCGATCACCTGGGAGCAGACGTGATTAAAAAGCGTTTGCCGGGCATCCGCGATACCGCAATGACCTTTGCGCATGTGGATCCTATCGATACGCCCATCCCGATTTTTCCCACCGCGCACTACACCATGGGCGGTATCCCCACTAATCGTTTCGGGCAAGTGGTCGCTCCATTGGGGCAACTGGTGGAGGAACCCATTCCCGGTTTATATGCTGCAGGTGAGTGCGCCTGTGTCTCGGTGCATGGCGCAAATCGGCTGGGAGGCAATTCCCTTCTGGATATTGTCGTGTTTGGTCGTGCCGCCGGTAACCACATCATCGAGTATTTAACAGAGAACCACTACCATCGGCCCATGAATATGGATAGCGTGGAGCAGGCCATGCAGCGCCTCGCGCGCTGGGACCAAACGGGTGATGGCGAGTCCGTGGACGCCTTGCGCATGGAGCTACAGCGCGAAATGGAAAACCATTGTGGCGTGTTTCGCACTGCGGAAGTATTGCAGGATGGCGTGGACCACAGCAAAATATTCAATACCGCGCGCATTGAAGCCATGGAGCTTGAAAATATGGTGGACCTGGCGCTGGCCACCGTAATCAGCGCCGAGGCCCGTAAGGAAAGTCGCGGCGCGCATTCCCGGGTGGATTTTCCTGATCGTGATGATGTGCACTGGATGAAGCATTCATTGTATTCCAGGGACGGCTATAAACTGGATTACAAACCGGTGCGCACCAAGCCGTTGAGTGTGGATCCGTTTCCACCGCAAAAGCGGGTGTATTAGATCTCGCGTCGCTATTGAAAAGCGAATTGATACGAAAGGCAAATAATGACTATGCGATTTTCAATTTACCGCTACGATCCCGACAAAGATAGCAAGCCTTATATGCAGCAATATACTTTGTCGGAAAT
>Ga0111151_1055_pt1 | contig 20912 bp, 24 predicted proteins | sample DeeMarSeWOR28_12_FD_80257 | JGI IMG/M metagenome (GOLD analysis project Ga0111151, IMG submission 80257) | Gammaproteobacteria bacterium SG8_15 | reverse complement strand
TGATGAAGAATTTAGGTCAACGCTATGTTCAGACTATTCATCGCACGTATCGCCGCAGTGGCACGCTGTGGTCGCTCTCGCGCATCCCTGCGCTCGCGACACTCGAACATCCATGTTCATCGGGAAGGGTCGTTTCCGGTCTTGCCTGATGCAAACAGAGGATTACGTTTTGGCTTGTTATCGCTATATTGAATTGGATTAATTGGGGTCTGTCCCCATAAAATGACTCAAACCGACTCGGTGCGCTGTTCGAAGTACTCAAACCGACTCGGTGCGCTGTTCGAAGTGACCAATCGTACCTGGATGGCACAGACGCTTCCGGAAGATGATCACCTTTCGCCGGATGGTCGGGTGATGGAAATCCTGAGTGAACATACCTGTCAGGGTTGGCTGGAAGGGTATCTGTTAACCGGTCGCCACGGTCTGTTTTCCTGCTACGAAGCGTTTATTCACATTGTTGATTCCATGTTTAACCAACATGCCAGGTGGCTGAAGGTCAGTAAGGAGATCCCATGGCGCCAGCCCATTGCTTCGTTGAATTACCTGTTAACCTCCCACGTATGGCGGCAGGATCACAATGGTTTTTCGCACCAGGATCCGGGTTTCATTGATCATGTCGTTAACAAAAAAGCAGATATCATTCGCGTTTATCTGCCACCCGATGTCAATACATTATTGTGTATCACGGACAAATGTCTGCGCAGCCGCGATTTCATCAATGTCATCGTCGCCGGTAAGCAACCGCAACCCCAGTGGCTTGACATGGATGCGGCGATCAAACATTGCACGGCAGGTATCGGCATCTGGGAATGGGCCAGTAATGATCAGGGCACGGAACCGGATGTCGTCATGGTTTGTGCCGGTGATGTGCCGACTCTCGAAACACTGGCCGCCGTTGATCTGCTGCGCCAGCATGTACCGGATCTTAAGGTGCGGGTGATTAACGTGGTGAATCTAATGATACTGCAACCCAAAGAAGAGCATCCACATGGACTGTCGGATCGCGATTTTGACAGTCTGTTCACCACCGATAAACCGATCATCTTTGCCTATCACGGTTATCCCTGGCTGATTCATCGTCTGACGTACCGTCGCACTAATCACAGGAACCTGCACGTGCGAGGATATAAAGAAGAAGGGACGACCACTACGCCGTTTGATATGGTGGTTCGCAATGATCTGGATCGCTTTCACCTGCTCGCGGATGTGATCGATCGGGTACCGAAGCTCAGTCGGGTCGGTGCGTATGTCAAACAGTTCGTTAGCGAAAAGTTGATCGAACATCGTGAATACATCACCCGGCATGGTATCGATATGCCGGAAATCAGTGACTGGAAGTGGCCTCATGATTGATAACTCGTTGTTACAGTTAAATGCTCTTGGTCAAAAATAATTGGTGGCAGACCCCAATTAGGAATACCTATTATTATAAAAAAACCAAAAAACGTGGTCTGTTCTCTCATAGTATGAATGGGTTGTTGCTGGTATGCTGTTGAGCTGACGTTTTGTATTGTCATAAGAAATGTAGCAGTATCCCATCACTTTTATAATACTTCTCCCTTTGGCAGTGAAATCTAGCTGGTTAGGTTGTTTGCACCACTTCTGGTGATTGTTGTCGAACTGGTGCGAAAACTATTGGTGCAGCATGGAGTTGGTGCAGCATGGAGTGGAATGATTGGCAGCCTAACGCAAGCTATGAGATATTTAGCTAACACCAATTCATGATTGACGTTTATCACGCGATGACAACTGCAAATTTACGGGCATATCCAATTCTGAGTATCATACTGCGAACGCTGGTATTTTTGCTTATCTGGTGGATGCTCACGAATGGAAATTCAGCTTCCTGGTGGATCGGTGCACCTGCTGTGGTAATCGCTGTAATCACAAGCCATTACTTGATGCCCGCAATCAACGTAAACTGGCTTGAATTGTTCAAATTTTCACCATATTTTATCATCCGATCGCTAGTGGGCGGGATTGATGTTGCTCGGCGCGCATTTCATCCTGAGCTCCCCATTGTTCCCGCATTGATTGAATATCCATTGCGACTACCCCGTGGATTACCGCAAGTCTGTTTTATCAACACAGTCAGCTTATTGCCGGGCACGTTGATCGCAGACTCTCATGAATACACACTTAAGGTACATGTGCTTGATGAAACGAGTGGATTTATTGATGAAATCAGGTTTGTTGAACAACGAATTGCGAGAATATTTTCTGCCACGTTAGATGAAAGTGATCAAGGCATAGGAGAAAACAATGAATCGGTTTAAAAATATTTTATGCGTTGCAAAACCCGGAGAAACAAGCAAGCCAGCCATTGAACGCGCGGTTAAACTGGCACAGCAAAATCAGGCCAGCTTAACAATCGTTGACGTGGTGCCAAAATTTACAGCGGGCATCAATATGCCAGAAGGTGGCCCGATATCGGACGAATTGCAAACTGCAATGCAACGTGATCATGAGGAACACCTGAAGCCTTTAATCGAATCTTATCGCAAGCTAATGAATATTGATTTCAAAATATTAACAGGCGAACCATTTTTGGAAATTATTCGCCAGGTATTGCGATGCGGTCATGATTTGGTAATAAAGCTACCGGATACATATGACTGGCTAGATCGCTTATTGGGCAGTGAAGATATGCACTTGCTGCGTAAATGCCCTTGTCCGGTATGGCTGATAAAAACTGAAAAAACGCCATCTGATCGTCGAATACTGGCTGCGGTTGATGTGGGTGGCGACTATGCCGAAGAAGAGAGGGAAACTCTGAAAAACTTAAATAATCAAATTCTGGAAATGGCCGGATCATTGGCGATATCCGATTTTGCTGAATTACATATTGTACATGTTTGGGATGCGGTCGGAGAAAGCGCTATGCGTGGGGCGTTTATGAAGACGCCAGAAGAAAAGATAGCTGCCTATGTTGAACAAATACGGCAGCAACACGACCACAAGCTGGATCAGTTGCTGGAAGTACTAAAAAATAAACTTGGTTCTGATGCTGACGCTTATCTTTCAATTAAAAAACACTTAATTAAAGGATGGGCGCGCAAGGAGATCCCTGATCTTGCGAAACGCATTGACGCGGATATTATTGTGATGGGTACTGTTGCGCGCACGGGTATACCCGGGCTTTTTATGGGTAATACGGCAGAATCAATTCTTAGTCAGATTAATTGCTCCGTGCTTGCCATTAAACCCAGCGGTTTTAAAACACCTGTTTCATTAGGGGAATAAACAGTTGATCATTCTTTATTATGGACTGGCACTGTTTCTCTTATTGAATCTGACTGTGGGCATATGGCGGGTAATAAAAGGCCCAAGCGCAGCGGACCGAATGCTGGCAGCACAATTATTTGGTACCACGGCTGTTGCGTTATTACTTTTATTGGCACAGGCAACATCTGATTTAGCATTACTTGATGTCGCATTGGTGCTAGCCATATTAGCCGCCATTACCGCTGTCGCCTTTGTGCAGCATACCTGGACAGGCGGGAGGGCCAATGGCGACCTTGATTGACTATCTTTCATTGATACTGTTGGTTTTTGGTGCCATTTTTTTCCTTGCAGGCACATTGGGTTTATTACGCTTCCCAGATGTCTATACCCGACTCCACGCGCTGACCAAGGCAGATAATGTTGGTTTGGGTTTGATTGTCTTTGGCCTGGCAATTCAGTACCAGTCATGGGCTATTGCAGGTAAGTTAGTTTTAATCTGGTTGTTGGTGCTACTGGCCAGCGCCAGTGTTTCCCACCTGGTCGCCAGGGCTGCATTGCGTAGGGATGTACCGCCATGGAGACGATAATCGTGATACAGTGGGCGCTTGATGTACTGCTAGGTTTGAGCTTGTTTTACCTTGCCTGGCTGGCACTCACTTCTGAAGATTTATTTCGCGCAATTGTCCTGTTTGTCTCATTTGGTTTATTGCTGACGCTGGTCTGGATACGCCTGGATGCCCCGGACATAGCCCTGGCGGAAGCGGCTATTGGCGCTGGATTGACGGGGGCGCTGTTGCTTGCAGGTCTTGCAAAACTGCAGATCGATACTCGAGAAGAGAGTAGTGGCCATCAAACTTCTGCTACTCAACAAACCACGATTAAAAAATTTTTTAAACCGTTATCGGTCATTGCCGTTATGCTGCTGGCAATCCTGTTGGGGTATTCTGTATTATCTTTACCCACTGAGAGTGCGGGGCTGCTTCCACCGGTCAACGCAGAACTTGTGAATAGTGGCGTCACCAATCCTGTTACTGCAGTATTACTCAATTTTCGTGGTTACGACACGTTACTGGAGATGGTGGTGTTACTGGTTGCGCTATTGGCAGTTTGGTCGTTTGATGCCAGACATTCAACGGTTATTGCGAATTCGAGTCCTGTTCTAGGCATAATGACAAGAATATTAGTGCCTGTGTTGATAGTGGTGACAGCATATTTATTGTGGGTGGGTGCCGCTGCGCCTGGCGGTGCCTTCCAGGCCGGTTCAGTGCTCGGTGCAGCGGGTGTATTATTGATGTTAACAGGCTGGAGCCTTAAAAGTAGCCTTGCGGGTTTTCCCCTTAAGCTTGCACTGGTTATTGGCAACATCACTTTTATTCTTGTTGCGTTAACCACTGCATTTTCCGGTACTTATTCGCTACAGTATCCGCCTGCACAAGCTGGATTGATTATTCTAATCATCGAAACAGCAGCCACTATTTCAATTGGCGTTACACTTGCTGCTTTGTTTCTGGGTGCACAGCCAAACAATAAGGATAAGCAATGACTGTCGTAAACTTTTATGCGCTTATAGGGGGAGGATTGTTCTGTCTTGGTTTGTACACGTTGATCATACAGGCCCATCTTTTACGCAAAATCATGGCACTTAATATTATGGGTAGCGGTGTATTTATGATACTGGTTGCCCTGGCAAAGCGCATTGGAGGCAATACGCCCGATCCTGTACCACATGCCATGGTCATCACCGGTATTGTCGTTGCTGTCTCTGCTACGGCACTCGCGTTAGTCCTCATGTTAAAGTTAGTTGCTACTTCGGGTCGTACTGAATTACCAGATACCGAGCTGAAAGAATAACGGCCATGCCAGCTACTTTCATGGATGTTCCCTGGTCCGTTTTGCTGATCCTTTTACCCTTGATCGGTGGTGTCGCCTGTTTTTTACTCCCGAAGCTGATAAAAATACTCGGAGTATTGTCCGTATCTGCTAGCGCCCTGGCCGTGATCGGTCTCGCGATACAACTACAGACACATGGCGTTTTGCGTTATCCCGTTGGGGGATGGGGGGCTCCACTTGGCATCGAACTGTACGCCGATGGTTTGAGCCTGTTAATGTTGGCCATGACTGCGTTCGTCGCGCTTGCTGTCAGCGTCTATTCGGCCGGTTATTTTAACGACCAACAGCAACATCGATTTTGGCCGCTGTGGTTATTTCTCCTGGCGGCACTAAATGCATTGTTTTTATCCGCTGATATCTTTAATCTCTATGTAACGCTTGAATTAATGGGTTTGTCCGCAGTGGCACTGGCGGCATTAAGTGGTACAAGTGCTGCTGTTGGTGGCGCTATGCGTTATTTGTTTGCCACGCTGCTAGGCTCGTTGTTGTACCTGTTGGGCGTTGCCTTGCTCTATCATAGTTACGCAACTGTCGATATTTCTATACTCAGTCAACAAGTAACTTCTACGACAATAGTATGGACAGCAACCGGGCTCATCACTGCAGGCCTGGCTCTTAAGACTGCACTGTTTCCATTCCATTTCTGGTTACCACCGGCCCATTCCAGTGCACCTGCGCCTGTGAGTGCTGTGCTTTCAGCATTGGTCGTCAAGGCGTCATTTTATATTCTCTTACGCCTGTGGCTGGAGATCTTTGACCAGGTCAGCGAAACGGCTGAGTCACTGCTTGGCCTGCTCGGTGCCATGGCAATTCTTTGGGGGTCGATACAAGCCTTACGACAAACCCGGGTTAAATTATTGGTTGCCTATTCAACCGTTGCACAAATCGGTTACCTGTTCGTGGCTTTTCCTCTGGCATCCACGGCTGGCATTAACCCCTGGCATGCTGTTGCTTATTTAGCACTTTCACATGCACTGGCGAAGGCAGCCATGTTCATGGCAGCAGGCAATCTGCTGCGATTTGGTGGTCACGACCGTATTGCTGATCTGGACCGGGTGGTTCAACGTTTACCTCTGACAGTAGCCGCCTTCGCTTTAGCCGGTGTCAGCATTATGGGATTACCACCCAGTGGTGGTTTTATTGGTAAATGGTTACTGCTGCAATCGGCGTTGTCTCAGGGGCGTTGGGAGCTGGCAATTGTGATGATTATTGGTGGCTTGTTGGCAGCTGGATATGTGTTTAAAGTTCTCGGTCGTGCTTTTACTCAAGCTGAGTTACCGCATGAAGCCAAGACGGTACCCGCCAGCATGGAATGGACGGCATTGTTACTCGCCAGCACCGCAATCGTTATTGGCTTTACCGCAACGGATATCTTCACGTTGATCGAAATTGGGATGCCGTTTGGGAATAGTGAGGTAACACCATGAACTGGAATGAGTGGCTACCTCTGTTGGTTGTTTTCAGTTCATTGATTCCGGGCCTGGTTATTTTTGGCCTTCCTGAAAAAAATATTCGTACGCGCACTGCGTTGAATATGTTTGGCGCTGTAGCCAAACTTGCCCTGGTTGTCTGGATGCTCTGGGGTGTCTACAATGAATATCATTTTGAAACACGCCTGGCATTATTACCTGGTCTGGATTTAGTATTACGAGCCGGACCGTTTGCGCTTATCTTTGTTACCCTGTCGACGGTTCTCTGGTTGGTGACAACCGTCTATGCCATTGGCTATCTTGAAAACTCTCCACACCGCAGTCGGTTTTTTGGTTTTTTCAGTCTGTGTGTCACAGCAACCGTGGGTGTTGCACTATCTGGCAACATGATTACGTTTTTACTGTTCTATGAACTGTTGACGCTATCAACTTATCCACTGGTGGTCCATCGTGGGACCGAGGAAGCACGCCGAGCCGGGCAAACATATCTTATCTACACCATTGTCGGTGGAGCAATGTTACTACTGGGAACCGTGTGGCTTTATAATCTGACAGGTAGCCTTGAGTTCACACCCAGAGGTTTTATTCAAGCAATTGCGCTAGAACATCAAGCCGCTCTAATCATTATTTTTATATTACTGATTGGCGGTTTCGGCGTGAAAGCCGCATTGTTTCCTTTGCACGGCTGGTTGCCACAGGCTATGGTCGCTCCCGCACCTGTAAGTGCTTTGTTGCACGCTGTTGCTGTCGTTAAAGCCGGTGCTTTTGGAATCATTCGTGTTGTGTATGATGTATTTGGTGTTGAGTCTGCTGCCAGGTTAGGTGTAGCGGCACCACTGGCGTGGCTGGCTGCCTTTACGATTATATACGGTTCGTTACGTGCGTTATTTCAGGATGATTTGAAACGAAGACTGGCATTTTCTACCGTGAGCCAGGTCTCCTATATAGCTCTGGGTGTGGCCATTGCAGGCCCTATTGCCACCATTGGTGGCGTCGTACATCTGGTACATCAGGGGATAATGAAAATTACCTTGTTCTTTTGCGCTGGTAATCTGGCAGAGACGCTTGGTATTCATAAGATCAGTGAAATGAATGGAGTTGGCAGGCGCATGCCGTGGACTATGGCAGCTTTCACTATCGGTGCATTTGGCATGATTGGGGCACCACCGATTGCGGGCTTTGTCAGCAAATGGTATCTGGGATTAGGCGCTTTGGAAGCGGAGCAGGGATGGGTAGTGTTAGTCCTCGCTGGTAGCAGTTTACTTAACGCTGCGTATTTTCTGCCGATCCTGCACCGCGCCTGGTTTTGTAAACCACCGGATTCATGGCCACAGGAACACGATTTTGGTAATAATAAAGAAACAGCATGGGCGCTATTATTACCGCCAGTGTTTACTGCTGGATTAGCTTTAGCGGTTGGCCTATTGGCATTTGCGCCATTCAGTCCCCTTGAGTGGGCGCAACTGATAGCCAAACGGGAATTTTATCAACCATGAATATAGACGATTACGGCATTATTTTATTAGTGGTGATCTCATGGCCATTGTTATTGGCATTTCCAGCTGTACATACAAGGCTACCATTTGCTCATTACCTGGTTTTAGCACCTGCGGTATTGCTTGCGCTGTTCCCAGGGGAGACAACTGTTACTCCAGCCTGGTTATTATTTGGAGCGGAGTTTCAGTTAGATAACAATAACCGTTGGCTATTAGTTATGGCGATTGGTATCTGGTTAGCCGCGGCAACCACTTGCAACAACTTCAACAACGACAACAAAGTCAACGACAGCCTAATAAGTGGCAAAACATTTTCATTCTTTTCACTGACGCTTGCAGGCCATCTGGGAACCATATTATCTGCAGACGCGGTCAGTTTCTTTTGTTGTTCGACGCTGATGGGTTACGGTTTCTATGGCTTAATTGTACGCCAAAATGATGAGGCATCACGCTGGGCAGGGCGTTTCTATATTGGTTTTCTAATTATTGCTGACCTGTTAGTGTTTGAAAGCATTCTATTAGCGGCACATGATGCTGACAAACTCCAATTTAATTCTTTGCATAAGGCGATTATTGACGGAAATATTTCGACAGCCTATGTCTGGCTGGTAAGTATCGCGTTTATGATAAAAGCTGGTGTATGGCCAGCACACATCTGGCTTACTGCCAGCTTTAATTCCGCGGCACGACCGGCCTGTATATTGTTGACCGGCGTCCCTGTTGCAATGGGATTGCTAGGATTAATTCGCTGGTTACCTGTTGGGGAAATTGTTATCTCCGATTGGGGGATATATTTCCTGGTATTAGGCGTTATTACGGTCCTGTACGCACTGATACAGTTTATCAATGACAGGACTGTTCGTTACCGGACTGGGTGCTGTCATGACCCGACCGGAATTGTGGCATGATTATGGTTATCTGGCATATCCCTGTTTGGCATTGTTGGGTATTATCTCAGCGGCACTCAGTTACATACGGATAACTCAACCGCAGACTGGCGGCACGCTGCTGAACAGACTAATTGAACGTGGACTTCAGCTCATGGACATTTTACAAAATACCCAATTGTCATCCACAGGGAAATTATTTAGCAAGATTAATACACGTGTCTTAAGTACACGAAAAACTTGTAAGACTAAATCCGAACACGGGTTTAGGTTTATTGATGAAATCGAACACCAATTACGCTTCTGGCCTGTGATAATAACTATACTTACGTTATTTTTAGTAACAATTATTTATCTTGCGTCGTTAACTGTGTAGGTGACGACAAGCAACTATGTAGTCCAGGTAACAATATATTGTGCGTGTTTGGCTCGATTGCAACTTGGTAGATAAATATTAGATATTGACTAAAACTGTATTAGTCATCTTGTCAGGAAATATTTTTTATGTCAGATAAAAAATCTTCGCTTCAGGAAAGTGTCTCGCATCAAAGAGAAGTGTTAATCACTCTGTTGGTTGATCCAATGAAAAGGGCAGCAAATTCATGCGCCAAGGTCTGGGGTGATCGTGAAAAATTGAATCATGCGCTAACTGAAATATTACATACCATGTCTTATTGTAAGTACCTGTATGCGCTGGATAAAGATGCGGTACAAATAAGTGATAATGTCAGCCATGAAGGCTTAGTAACAAGACATTTTGGTCGTGATCGTTCAGAGCGTCCTTATGTTCAAGAGATGGCACCTGGCGGTGAATTTATATTATCTACTGCTTATATAAGTTTGCGCGCAAAGCGCCCTTCGTTAACAGCAATGCAATTAGTGCGCGATGAAGATAAAAGAGCCATAGGATTAGTCGGCGCAGACTTTGATTTACGTGATTTACCTTTAACGCGTGATTTATATGAAGAGCCCCGCGAGTGGACGCAAATTAAAGGGGACCCCTCTATTCGTAGAAATGTGTTTTCACAAACACGTAGTGATAGTGATATGGATCGTCATATTGATACGGTGCTTGGTGTCATTGAAGAGTTGATTGTCGATCATGGTGTCTTTCATGCAAAGTTCCATTTCTCAAGTAATCGTTCTGTTATATGGCACTTTGATGATCCATTTCGTTATCGTTTGCTCAGCCTGGATGCACTCGTTGATCCGAATATTTGCCTGGCCTATCCAAACAGAGGGTATCCTAAGGATGCAGCTATTCCGAAGTCGCAAATTCGGCCGATTCTTAATAGTTTGCGACAATTAAGATTCATGGACGACACTTTGTATTTACGTTCGGGTGCACTGAATATTTTTAATGGGATCATCAGTCTTAACTTCTCATGTGATGGTTCACATTATATACCTTACGATGAATTCCTGAATAAAGGACATGCTTTTTGGAGTAGTGGAGAGGATTAAAAATATTAGAATAATAGGAAGTAGATCCACGGCTGCCCCACATGCGCAGATTTTTTCATACCGGTGAACGCCGGTATCCAGTAGATCATTCAAAAACCTGGATTCCGGATTGCGCAGGTATGATAAAACTAGAATATATGGGGCAGCAGTGTAGTTGCCTCCTTTTATGTCTTTATTCTCTTATGCCGAGCGAGTTGTGTCTCCCGGTAACTCCCGTTAATCGCAGTGTTGCATTAAATGATCATCGATGCGTTCACGGTCTGTACAAAATATTATTGTTGGTAACATTATTTTTTTCTATTGTCTGGCGCTATGAGTCAATTCGGGCTATTTATAAGTAGTAGTAAGCGGTAATGGCTTATATATTCATGTAGAACGTGTGACATTGACGGTAATCCAATTAAAAAAGCAGGATACAAGATGGCTGACAAAAAACTCACGCATCAGGATAATTTTGTTTATCTCACCATCGCGCTCGCGGTGTTGTTATTCAGTTCAGCATTAGTCGATCAATTCGCTGGTCCGGCGGGTCAGCTCATCGTGCAAGCTGTAACATTAGTTACGCTGGCGGTTGCGGTCTGGAGTATTCACAGGGAAAAATCCTGGTACCGTACCCGCGTAGGGTTTATTGCCGCTATTTTTCTCGTAGCAGTGCTCAGTGTAGTTCTAAACAAGTCGGGATTCCATCTGGCATATCTGGCTATAATGCTAGCGTTTTTCAGCATGACGGTATGGCTGGCGGCACGTCAGGTGTTGTTTACTGGCGCGGTAGATCAAAACAAGATACTGGGCGCGATATGTATTTATCTTCTGATGGGTTTGATTTGGGCAGTAATATACCTGCTTGTCGGGCAAATTATTCCCGACTCCTTTAACGGCCAGGTTACCACTCCATGGTATGACAATTTCCCGGACTTTGTTTATTTTAGTTTCGTTTCTTTAACCACTTTAGGTTTCGGAGATATTAGCCCGGCAGTTCCGATAACGCGATTTCTGGTGTATATGGAGGCTATTGTTGGTCAATTCTACCTTGCTATACTGGTTGCAAGTTTAGTGGGAATTCGTGTTTCGGATCACAAGAGTGATCGTGCTTAAATAACCAGGAACATCTTGAGAGGAAATTATGACAACGGGGACATCTGAAGATTCGAATAAAGTATTTGTTGCAAGCGCGATGGAAGCTGCAATAAAAATTGGCGTGCTGATGTTAATTGTGATCTGGTGTTTTCAAATCGTACGCCCGTTTATCACGCTGGTCGTCTGGGGCATTATAATCGCTGTTGCACTTTATCCAATTAATTGTGCTCTAAGTGCCAGGCTGGGTGGAAAAGATAAACTTGCTGCCGTGTTGTTGACGGTTTTAATATTGGCGCTGATTATAGTGCCGACGATAATTTTATCCTCCTCAATGATTGAAGGGGCGCAACAGGTTTCTAGTGGTTTGAAGGATGGAACCTTGAGGATACCACCGCCCTCTGAAAAAGTTGCAAGCTGGCCGGTGGTTGGAGAGTCTGTCCATAACTATTGGCAGCTTGCATCTGAGAATTTGAAAGCAGCTGTGGAAAAAGTCGGGCCACAGTTAAAAGGCGCTGTGAACTGGTTGCTGGGTGCGGCAGCAGGAACAGGTGCCGGTATTTTGCAATTTATAATTTCAGTGATTATTGCCGCGGTATTAATGATTAATGCAAAAAGCGGGCGGGTATAACTTTACCCGTTCTTTTACCATGCGTCTTGCCGGTCAGCACGGTGCGGACTTTGCGGTTATAGCGGCGGCTACGGTACGCAGTGTGGTTCAAGGGGTGTTGGGCGTCGCAATTATTCAGGCGGTTTTGTCCGGCATGGGTCTGCTGGTAATGGAATTGTTTGTAGCCATCATTCAGCTGCCACCAATAATAGTGTTGTTGCCCATTATTTTATATGTATTTTCAGTGGGAGAAACGACGCCAGCGGTTATATTTACAATCTGGTGCGTCTTGATAAGTATGAGCGATGCGATCCTTAAGCCGTTGTTTCTGGGTCGTGGAGTTGATATCCCCATGCTGGTAATATTGATCGGTGCCATTGGTGGTATGGTGCTTTCCGGTATTGTTGGATTGTTCGTAGGTGCGGTGGTGCTTGCGATCGGATACAAGTTATTTCTGGTCTGGTTGTATCCTGAAAATATGTCCAACATGCTGGATGAGGCAGTTGCTTCAGAAGGGAAGGCAACTGCAGTAAAAGTATGATTCGTTATTGGTTAGAAGATTAAACTTTAAATTATAATATTTGGAATTAACAATAATGTCCGATGATAAGAGTCCGGGTGATGTTAAATCACAAACTGTTGTCTTAGATAAAGATACCCAGGAAAAACCAGAAAAAAGTGTCGATGCAGAACCGGCATCGGTTCGCAAACTAACTTTAATTATGGTTGGTGTTGCTGTGGTATTTTTCTTTTGGTATGTGATAGCTGATCGCTTAACACCTTCCACCAATCAGGCCCGAGTCAGGGGCTATATAGTTCCCATAGCGCCGGAAGTTTCCGGTGTAATCAGTGAAATCAAAGTTGCGATCAATGCGCTCGTTAAAAAGGATCAGGTGCTGTTCAGGATAGATCCCGAGCCGTTTGAGATTGCGGTGCGTAAAGCTGAAGCGGATTTGGAAAAAGCAGGGCAGGATATCGGTGCTGGAACTGCTGATGTTGCAGCCGCACAAGCCAGTTTGGCGGACGCAAGGGCTAACCTGAAAAGCATTCAGACCGATGCAAATCGATTGATCGCTGTTGAAGAGTTAGGTGTTATACCCCAGGCTGATATTGACCGCGCGCGCTCCAAAGTTGAGCAGGCTAAGGCGCAAGTCTCCAACGCAGAGGCGGATTTACTGAAAGCCAAAGAGCAGTTGGGATCTAAAGGTGAAAACAATCCGAAAATTAGAGCCGCTCTTTCTGCCCTTGAGAAAGCCAGGTTTGATTTGGCTAATTCGGTTGTGGTAGCACCATCTGATGGTGGTATTACGGATGTCCGTGTAGACGTTGGTCATTACGCGCAGGCAGGTAAGCCCATTATGACTTTTTTTTCTGTAAGGGATGTTTGGGTTGAAGCTTATCTGCGGGAAAATAACCTCGGCAATATTAAAGCGGGTAACGAGGCGGAAATCGTCCTGGACGTAGCGCCGGGTCGGATATTTAAAGGCCAGATTGTCAGTGTTGGGTACGGAATTAATTGGGGCCAATCCAACATACCGGGAGAACTGCCAAAAATTAAAGTTAACCCGGGCTGGTTACGCGATCCGCAACGATTTCCTGTCATTATCAAGTTTGCTGACCGAGAAGCGAAAGGTTTTTTGCGCGAAGGTGGGCAAGCAGACGTTATCGTCTATACGGGAAATAATTTTCTGTTCAATGCCCTGGCCTGGATGCAAATCCGAGTAGCGAGTTTGCTATCCTATGTGTATTAAAATTCTTTTAGACTGTTGCGCTCCTTTTGCTGGCATTGACAAGAAATAGATGTTGAAAATGCTCGCACTGAACCCTGTGCAATGGCTCGATACAGCTAACCCCAACACGATACGAGTATTGCGTTTCACTTTAGGGGTTACCCTGAGTTTTGCCGTGTCACTTGCCGTCACCTGGCCGCTTTATTATATTACGCCAATATTTGTCGCTAAATTTCTGGGTTCGCCTGCTCCCTGTCCGACGCTGCGCATGGGTATTATCTTTTTTCTGGTAATTGCACTAGGTTGCGCTACGGGTTTAGCTGTTAGTTTAGTTACTGGCCAATATCCTGTTGTTTGTTTATTAACTACTTGGGGTCACCGCTATACCTTTAATGGGATTAGAATCATTCGCCCTGGCGACAGCAGTTGCGGGCGGCCTGTTATTATCAGCTTCGCTGGCACTCATATTTGTATGGATTGCGTATGGTCTAATTCCGGATCGTGTTGGCACGACACAGGTATCCGCGCCTAAGAAAGAACAATCGACATTGAGTTCTCATGAGCAAATCAGAAGTGCAGCCATCAGCACGCTGGTCGTTCTGCCCGTTTTATTGCCATACTTGCACAGCAGCCCGATATAAAGCTTGGTATTAAAGGTAGTATCGGCCTGATTGCCGGTAATACGCTGGGTGGTCTGGTGGCAATTGGCTTTTACAATCTGTTAATCGCCGTGCCGAGTTTTGTTTTTCTTATCCTGATGACGGTTGTGGTTGCTCTGCTATTCAGTGAGCAGATATTTTCTGGCAAGCCTCGGGCCGGCCTCTACACAGCCGCATTTTCTACCCTGATTTTATTGATTGGCTCAACAACCGGTGATTTTGGTGGTGATGCGGCAAGTAAATTTTATACTCGTATAGTACATATAGTAATTGCGGCTACCTATATAGTAGGAACATTTGCGTTTTTAGAATTGCTAAGCAGGCGGAAACAAAAGCAGGACTCAGCCGACCAATCCGGGCTGCCTGAATATATCGATGTTGTTTAACGAAATGATGTTGAGCGATATGTGCTTTGTGAGAAGAGAAGTGCGCTGGCGCAAACTTGATGTTTATGCGGATATTTAATTTACTAGTTATTTTCAAATTAAAGGGGTCTGACCCACGGCTGTCCCACATGCGCTGATTTTGTCATACCGGCGAACGCCGGTATCCAGTAGCTCATTCAAAAACCTGAATTCCCGCCTACGCGGGAATGACGGGTGTGCGGTTTCCGGGTCTTGTCGCTCTCGGCATCCTGCCTATCGCGACACTTGTGCGTCCGTGCACATCGCGCCCGCCCGGTATGACGAGCGGGGAGTTGGATTTCAACTAGTAGCCCGGATATAGCTTGCGGAATCCGGGATAGAACTAACTGTAACTTATTGAAATGATAATAGATAAAGATACAATAGGGACCGTTATTATAATTGATAGATATTCTTGAAATAGTCAGTATCTGTTTGCATTCCGAGCTAAAATTAACCCATGAATAAAATTATCCTGGACAAACAGCCACAACTTATAGAACTCTGTAAACAGTTCCATGCGCAACGCCTGGAAGTGTTTGGTTCTGTCACGCGTGATGATTTTGATCCGGAGAAAAGCGATCTGGATTTTCTCGTTGTATTTGAGGAAATGGCGCCTGGTGAACATGCAGATTCTTATTTTGGATTACTGTCAGAGTTAGAAGCTCTGTTTGACCGCAACATTGATCTCGTTGAATTAAAGGCGATTACTAATCCCTACTTTTTAGAAGCAGTTGAAGAATCCAGAGTGAATCTCTATGCGGCGTGAATCTAAAAAGTATTTGTACGATATCCAGCAATCTTGTGAACGTATATCAAAATTTATATCTGGTAAAAATTTTTCAGACTATGAATGATGATTTATTGCGATCGGCTGTCGAGCGTCAATTTGAGATAATTGGAGAAGCAATTAGCCAACTGCATAAAGTTGATGCGAATACCGCTGAACTAATTCCCGAATATAAGAAAATAATTGCTTTCAGAAACATTCTGATTCATGGCTATGCAACAATTGAAAACAATACTGTCTGGGGTGTTGTCAGTACAGACCTTTCTCCACTTACAACTACGGTAACCTCGCTGCTTTCATCTGAGAACTGATCCCATTTCTGGAAAGAAGAAAATTAAAGGGGGTCAGACCCACTGCTGTCCCACATAAATTATAGTGTCGTTACGGTTTGCTCTGTATTTGCAGACTTAAATTGTCATACAACGATTTCGAGTCATAAAAATCACATCTCGAAGATCGTCATTCCGGAAAGTGCGAAGCACTTATCCGGAATCCAGGTTTTTTTAATGACTTACTGGAAACCGGCTTCCGCCGGTAAGACAGGAATCGGCATTAGTGGAACAGTAGTGGGTCAGGCCCCTTAATCCGAACTGACCCGGTTTTCCCGATATACAAGAGAAAAAAGGTGACGTAGTAGACCTCCACCAGGTTAAGGATTAGCGTCTATACTTACTTTCTTTGTCAAGGTCATTCACTCTTGAGAATTGTCCAAACGTTCATTCTTGGCCTGCGACTGCTGGGCTATTTTTTGCAGCGTACGCGCCTGGGGCGTGCGCTGGTGTTCCTGAGTTTGCCGGTTGCTCTGGTGACGTTCATCCTGTGGAAGCCAACCTATACGCCACCCATCTTTGATGCGCAGGTACTTTATAACCAGGAGGCCTGGTCAAAAGTCTCGGTTGAGGCGGTCTTGAATACGGCTGAGGAATTGAACGTACCGTGGTTACTTGTGAGTAGTATACCTAATGAAGGGACATGGCGATTATTTGACAAAGATCCTGGGCGTGTGATTCCGATGTTAGTACCAGCGTTTACACGTGATGACCGTGATACCTGGTATGAGGATGAGCGGATGCTTGACTATATTGAAACCGAAATCAGGCAACGTCCCTACCGCGGTATTGGTGAAGTTTTTTTATTTGATGCCGGGGCGAAAACCCCCGGGGCGCAGCGTGTGCTGGCACTGGCAGCGACCCATCGGCTGGTTTTTCATACCCGCTCTGATGTGGCGGCCATTACGCATATCTTTTCACAGCAACCGACACTGCGTGTGCTCTGGGCCCATGCAGGAATCGATGTGCCTCCTGAAAAGATCGGACAGCTGCTCGACCAATACCCGCTGTTGTGGGTGGAGATTTCGCACAGACGGAGTGTCGCACCACGGGGCAAGCTGGATCCCGCATGGAAAGCGTTAATGTTAAGACACCCTGATCGGGTGTTAGTCGGCAGTGGTACCTACACCAGCGAGTACTGGTATAAGTTCCGTACGTCGATGAGTGATTACCGCCACTGGCTAAAGGATCTGCCAGCCGATGTTGCTGAGAACATCGCCTACCGTAATGGCCTGGCATTGTTTGAGATCCCGGATAATCGGGCGCAGGCCGCGATTCAAGACTAATGGATAAAGGGCTTTGACCCGCTTTAGTTTTATTTCGAGATCGCCACGGTGCTACGCACCTCGCGATGACGGTTCTGTTTATTTGGATTGCTATTGATTGCAGGGAGGAGGGGATTCGGCGCGTGGCCTATCGAGAATTATCCTGTAAATTACATACGCGGAAAAAGTGATGCGTATTTCGTGAAAATATTATAAATTCCGTGACTTACGGATTTTATAATAAGTTATTCCAGGATTTACACTACGAAAAGTAGTGTAGGGGCGCTACATCGTCATGGTTGCCCGTAGTGATGCCTGGGAATTATTTCCAGGGTCTAGCCTTCAAATACCAGGATGATTTCCTGTAAGCCGCTTTCCAACACAGCCTCGGGGGGAAGCTGCAAAGTCGTTAAAATCACCGCAATGAAACACGTGTATGAAAATACACCGAACATCAGCATCTGCAATAGGTCGTTTTTCAGTAGGTTACGAATCTTTTCTTTCATGACAGCCCCGTCGATTGACCGGAATACAACAATTCCAGTTTAAGAATTAGTAGGTCAACAATTTAATCGGCGTTAAGGGGCCAAACTTTAGTATTTAGGATTCACAGCCTGGCTGCTGTGGGTGCTGTTGCGGGATCGCTTAGTGTGGAAATAGAGGAGAATAGAGAATAAGTTTTAGTGTTTAGGTATATTCGACCCAGAAAATCGCAGCGCCCAATATAATCAGCGCGATTTCCACGACGGTAATCCATAACATAATGTACACAATACGCCGCGACATGGGTTTAAGCGGTTGCCATATCCGGCGCATATACCAACGATATAATCCGAAACGCGACCAGTTATGCCAATGTATCAAATAAGACTGTAAATCATTCGCCCATTTTACCAGGCTGCGGTCCACTTCGTGTAAACGCGCCTCGCGTTCCTCTTCTGGAAGCTGGCTATAGTCTTCGGTGATTGTGAGTTGTGAACCTTCTGGCGCAGACTCAATTTTGAATGTAGTAGTGGATTTTAAGCCTTGTGCGTAGTGCACACGAATGCCTTCTTCGATCTGTTCCACTCTTAAGTCCACGGCAAATTCAAATGGCGGTTCCTGACTGATGTTTTTTGCTTCGAAGTGATATTGCTGTGGTCCAGTTTCCTGCCATTGAGAAAACTCCAGGTAGGGATTAATGCGAAACAGGCGTTCCACATCCTCTGAACAAAAGCTTCGCAGTTCTGTTTCGCTCAATGGCGTTTTAAAACTGGCCCATGCGGCGTCTTGGGCGGCTAATGCTAGAGCGTCGGTATTCACTGCGCTGGAAACGGCACGATTAGAAGCGGTGTGTTCAACTGCCCGCTAAGTTTGTCTAGAGACATTTTAGAATTCAGCCCTGGCACACTTTTGGGTCGTTGGGAACCCATAACGACCAGGTCAAAGGATTGTTCGTTGTTGGCAGAGAGTAAACAACTATGGAGTTCACCCATTCGGATCTCATAGCTGTACTTAATATTAGATGACTCGGCTTGTTCCTTAACTTTTTGTATATGTTGGTCGATTTCCTTACCCAGCTCAGATTCCAGGTAACGGGCATAACGGTCGCGAGATATACCGTTATTTAACCAGTCATCACCCATCATGCCCTTCCAGAATTCGGGAACCACGATTAAGTGGTGCAATGAAGCGCCCCCCTGGCACAGCTCCAGGGCATGCGATACTGCAGCGTCCGCACCCAAGGTGCCATGGCTGGCTAGTAATAGCTTGTTATAACTGTTCATGGGATGTTAAAGACTGATGTTCTGCTTGTGAGGTGGTGCGCCAATATCGCATATTGGCGCACCCACTATTTCTATTTAGTTATAGTTGCTTTTAGTATGCGAGATATACTCCGAAAGCAATGATTAAGGCGAAAATCAGCGCCATAAAATCTTCTTTACGGTCGCTGCCGAATATTGACAAGGCAGAGCCACGGTCGAATTTTTTCTCTTCTTGAGTCATGTTCCTAACTCCTCTTTAATTTGTTGCTGAGAATGTTCTTTACCTGCTGCTTACACCTTATCGGCGACCAGCATCATTACGACAATGAGGGAGAGTATCGCCTTGGTAAAACCCACGATGCCCCCGATTACCGCCGGTTGACCACCAGCCTGGCGCATGGAGCTGACCGTTATTTGCATACCCAGTCCCACCAGACCAAAAGCGAACAACCAGGTTATCCAGTTTCGGAATGCTTTGATTTTCTTGGCGGTATGCCTAACTGCTTTGTGTGCGCCTTTGAGAATTTTGTTGGCATCGCCGGAAAGAATTTTCGCATTGACCAGGCCACGGATTGCATCGTCATCATCGATGGACATGATTTTGCCGTTTTCAATCAGGCGTTGCAGGGCTTGTTGACGATCCTCGCGTTGCACTTTGCTCGCTTCGGATTGCAGCACTTCGATTTGCTCGGCTTTGAGTAATTTTTCCTCTTTAAAGCCTTGTTCCTTGGTGTTGCCGAAGTATTTGCCTTTGTAGTGGTTCGCTGGGGCGAAAATACCGGTTGTGGACAAGGCGAACAACAAAATGAAACCCAGTACGAATACGGGGAATTTTTCGAATATTACCCGGCCGACATTGACTGTCTCAGTAACGCTTTCTTCGCGTCTTACATACCATACGGCTAACCATAAAACGATGATGGGAAGCACCAGTACACGGGTAATGTTGAAAATTTCCGCAACTTTCAGGGTTTCGATACCGTCCGGCTGATAAGCCAGCGCGGCGCCGGCGACCTGTGCGGAGTTCAAAATGCCGGTTCCTGCCCAGGCACCGAATTGCACATGACTCATACCCAGCAGGTTACCGATGATGGGGAAAGCGAACATACAACCTACACCCCAAAGTAATATGGTACCGATGGTGTAGGCGATTTCCACCGATTTGGCTTGTACTACAGGGGCTGCGGCCACGGTTGCCGATACCCCGCATACACCCAGACCGGCTGACAGCACGCCACCCATGGAGTTGGGGATGTTGCGTTTTGCGCCTAACCACAAAACCATGCCCACAGAACCCAATACGAAAAAGCCAATCATGATGATGGACAAGCCACCCAAGTTTTTAAGCTCAGCGGCAGAGTATAAGGTTCCTAACAAAATAACACCGGTTTTTAATCCTAAGCGGGACAAACGCACTCCGTTTTCCGCCCAGGCTGGGATTTTGAAGACATTAACTATGATAATACCGGTCACGATGCCCATGACCACGTAATTCAATCCCAATAGCTTGTGGATATGGGAACCGGTATTACCGACCTCGCCCATGGCCTTACTGGCGACTTCGACTTCCGGTGCGACGAACCAGCGTACCAACATCGCAATCAATAAGATAAACATGCCGCCGGCAATGCTTGACGAATAATAATCCCAATGGCCTTCTGTGTGTTTACCAAACCATTGCCATAGTCCGATCACAACGGCAATGATGCCGAAGTACATGGGCAGGCTGGTTAACTCAGCCATATATTTGTATTTTTTACCGCCGAGATGTTCTATGTATGGCGCCAGTAGACCAGAATCTGCGCCATACCAAATGGCAAGTAAAACGAGTCCTATAATGAAAAGTGCTGGTGATTTCTTGGTGTAGACCATAACGACAACCCCCCTTTGTTTTTTACTGTACGTACGGTTGGT
>Ga0111151_1045_pt1 | contig 23950 bp, 25 predicted proteins | sample DeeMarSeWOR28_12_FD_80257 | JGI IMG/M metagenome (GOLD analysis project Ga0111151, IMG submission 80257) | Gammaproteobacteria bacterium SG8_15 | reverse complement strand
TTTGCCGCAGTTCCCGGCGAATCACCTCATCCTTGGTTTTAGTGTTCCCAAACACGTTAATTCTGCGCACATAAACGCGGCTGCCGGGATCGATAAACAGTGCCAGGGAAACCTGTTTGTTATCGCTGTCGATTTTCGGTATCGGATTGACATTTGCAAAAGCATAACCATCCACGCCGAGGCGATCTGTAATTTGGTTGGTCATATCGATTACTTTCTGGCGGGAAAAAATATCACCCGACTGCATGGTGATGAGTTTTTCAATATCCTCACGTGGAATAATCAAATCACCAGCTAGTGAGTGAAATATCCTTCACGAAAAACTGATCACCCTCGGTGATGTTAATCGTGATATAGACATCCTTTTTGTCTGGACTGATGGAAACCTGGGTTGAGTCGATATTAAAATTAATATAACCGCGATCAAGATAATAGGACCGTACTTTTTCCAGGTCGCCTACCAGCACCTGCTTGGAATACTTGTCACTACCACTGAGAAAAGAAAATGTAGTAGGCATACTGAGCTGCAACTGATCGAGCAATTCCTGTTCTGAAAACGCTTTAGCCCCGACTATCTTGATTTGACGAATTTTGGCAGGATCACCTTCTTCAATGTCCAGTTGTACGTCGACCCGGTTACGTTCCAGCTCCGTAATGGTGGATTTTATTTTCACTCCGTAATTACCCAAAGCGAAGTACTGGCGATTCAGTTCCTGTTCAATCATATCCAGCAGCGAGCGATTGAAAACCCGCCCTTCCGCCAGGCCAATTTCTTTCAAGGCCTTGGTCAGATCTTCGGTTTTGATTTCCTTGTTTCCATAAATTTTTATACTGGAAATGGAGGGCCGCTCGACAACATGAATGACCAGTACGTCACCGTCGCGGGACAACCATACGTCTTCAAAAAATCCCGTCTTGAATAACGCGCGTATGGCTTCAGTGGATCGTTTGTCATCAAGCGTTTCACCAACTTTGAGTGGCAGGTAAGTAAAGGCAGTTCCCAGGGAAATGCGCTGCAAGCCTTCAATGCGGATATCCTGGATAACGAACGGTTCTGCGGCAAGAACCGCCTGGCTAAACAACAATAAAACAACGCACAGTAAAATCCGCAACCTCATTGGCCAACCCCAATATTATTGTTATTGTTATTGTTGTTTTGCATTAGTTACAGATTCCAGATTAAAACAATTATAAACCCGGGACAGGGGGCTGTATGTTATCCCCAAAACAATCGTTGTATATCGTTGTAAAATGCCAGCATCATCAACATACCCAGCAATACGATACCAACGTGCTGCATTTTTAACTGGGCTTCTTCAGAAAGCGCGCTACCTTTGACGATCTCAATAAAATAAAACAGCAAATGCCCACCATCTAGCAAGGGAATGGGCAGCAGATTAAGCACCCCAAGACTGATGCTCACAATCGCCAGAAAAGATAAAAACGTCGGCAGACCTTCGGACGCGGTATAGCCTGCGTAGGTTGCGATTGTAATGGGTCCACTCAAATTTTTCACCGAGACCTCACCAATCAGCATATTACCAATCATACGCAAGGTCAGCACAGACATTTGCCAGGTTTTAACGACAGCCGTATATAACGCCGTACCCGGTGAGTGGCTGAGTATGGTCTGCAATTCCTTTGGATATTCGACCGGCTCGGGAAGCGCACCAATACGACCGATGACACCGGTTTCTGTTTCAATGGCCTCAGGCGTCAAATCAATTTGTAGAATTTCACCCTGCCGCTCAATGTTCACCTGCAGGGTTTTTTCCGGACTATCACGAACGATGTTTACCCAGTCTTCCCAATCATTGATCTGCTGGTCAGTCACTGCCAGAATTTTATCGCCTGTCTGCAGGCCGTCCCGTTCCGCCGCCCCTCCCGAACTTAACTTCCCCATCACCGCTGGAATAGGTGGCCGAAAGGGTGCCAGACCCAGCTCTTCCATTAGCTGGCCCTGCTTGTTTTCAGTACTGATCGCGTCGACTGGAAGAGACGCACGATAGCGATTCTGCGCAGAGTCCTGTAATTCAAGATTGATACGATTGCTTTGCAGTGCTGATTGCAGCATTGCCATGCGCGCACTACCCCATGTGGGTGTAGTTTCTCCATCAACCGAAATAATTTCATCGCCCGTGCGAATGTTAGCATTATAGGCAATGGATTGTTCCGGCACTTCACCGATAACCGGTTTAATACCAGGCACACCGACAACATACATCAAGGCATAGGCGGCGATTGCAAATATAAAGTTGAATATGGGACCTGCAGCAACGATTGCGATGCGCTTGCTTACGGGCTGACGATTGAAAGCGCGGTGCACCTCCTGTTCAGGTACTTCGGCTTCCCGCTCATCCAGCATTTTCACGTAGCCACCCAGCGGGATCGCGGCGATAACGTACTCGGTTTGATCATCGCCGTGACGACGCATCCAGAGCGGTTTACCAAAACCAATGGAATAACGCAGCACTTTCACTCCACAACGGCGCGCTACCCAGTAATGTCCAAACTCATGGAACGCGATAAGCACGCCAATGGCAACAATAAACGCAGAAAGTGATGTGAGAAAACTGCTCATGGATTCAATTTCCTTGCGGAGAATGACTGTTGACTTATATAGTCGCTACTGACTTGCCGTGTCATGGCATCTGCCGCTATCACGGCATCAAGATTATCGACGGCCTTTGCCGTAACATGTGACAATGCATATTCAATTATGTTCGCGATATCGGAAAACGCGATATTCCCATCAAGAAATGCCTGTACCGCGACTTCGTTAGCTGCGTTAAGAATCGTGGAACTGGTGCCACCCGCGCGCATGGCATCAATAGCCAATCGCAAACAGGGAAAGCGTTGTAAATCGGGTGTTGCGAAGTCCAGTCTTGCCACATCGAACAAATTAAGACTCTCTACCCCTGACTCCAGTCGCTCCGGCCAGGCTAACGCATGGGCAATGGGCGTGCGCATATCAGGATTGCCCAGTTGCGCCAACACCGAACCATCGGTGTATTCTACCATTGAATGTATAACGCTTTGCGGATGCAATACCACCTGAATAAAATCGGGCGTTGTCCCGAATAACCAGCAGGCTTCAATGACTTCCAGTCCTTTGTTCATCATAGTGGCTGAATCGACGGAAATTTTCTTGCCCATGACCCAGTTTGGATGAGCGCATGCCTGTTCTGGTGTTACATCATGCAATTTTTCCAGTGGAATATCCCGAAATGGACCGCCTGATGCAGTAAGCAGGATACGCCTGACACCAACTTCCGATAAACCATCTTCGAAGTCTGTGGGCATGCATTGGAATATCGCATTATGTTCACTATCGATCGGTAAAAGCTGGGCACCGTTATTTTTTACTTCATCAATAAAAATCTGCCCGGACATTACCAGGGCTTCTTTATTCGCCAACAGAATGCGTTTTCCAGCACGTGCCGCAGATAACGTGGGGCGCAAACCCGCAGCCCCAACAATCGCCGCCATAACGTAATCCGTCGCGGCATCTGATGCTACTTGCTCGAGGCCTTTAATACCTGCCAGAACGTTGGTAACAATCCCGGCCTGTTTAATTTTATATTCCAGTTGTTGCGCGGCATCGGGTGACACCATCACTGCAAATGCGGGTTTAAACTTTTTGCACTGTTCAAACAAGCGATCAACCTGATTGTTTGCCGTTAGCGCAAATACATGAAACCGGTCAGCATGGCGAGCCAGCACATCCAATGTATTAACCCCGATAGAACCGGTTGACCCCAATATAGTCACGCCAATAGAGTTTTTATTATGATCGCGAGTTTGCATAATTTTTGTATTACCACATCAACTGATGATTCATTGAATGAGTATTCCCATACATACTGCGAATAATGGCGCTGCCGCGGTGAGACTATCGATTCGATCCAGTACGCCACCATGACCTGGCAGAATTTTACCGCTGTCTTTTAGCCCCACCTGGCGCTTGAACATACTCTCGGAAAGATCACCAAGCACCGAAGTGATAGCAGTCACTATGCATACCAGAACAAAAACAGCAATCTCCTTCCATTCCTGGTTCAGGAATCCAAAAAACCAGGCACAAACTAACGCAAATACCGCAGCACCTAACAATCCGCTAATCACGCCTTCCCACGTTTTACCAGGGCTTACCCGCGGCGCGAGCTTGTTGGCTCCCCACTTCTTGCCACCAAAATACGCACAGCTATCGGTCACGGCAATTAAGCCCACCAGAAACAGCACCAGGTAGGCCCCTTGATCAGTAATATTTCGTAATTCCAGAATCGCCAGCCAACAGGGCACGATAACCAGCAGGCCGATCATCGCTCCCAATATCCTGCTGGAACGGATACGGTCATGCTTGGGATAGGTGAAGACCAGTATTAATGCGCAAAGCCACCACATGAGGGCTATGATTAACACGGCCATCGCGCGGTCTGGATACTCCGCCACATAGAGCCAGCAAACCAGCACTACAAACGCGACAAACACCGCGTATATCGCGCGTATCATCGGCTGCTGCAAGCCCATAAACCTGGACCATTCCCAACCACTCACTACTGCAAATACAGCAAAAAACAATGCAAATTGTGCTTGCGTCAACCAGAGAACGCTACCCACAACGACAGGGATAAGCACAGCGGCTGTAATCAGGCGCAGTTTAAGCACCTTGTTCCTGCTCCACCTGTTCACTGGTACGGCCAAACCGCCGTTGCCGCCTGGCAAAAGAAGCTAAAGCTTCATTTAGCGTTTGTTCATTGAAATCCGGCCACAATGTTTCGGTAAAATATAATTCAGTATAAGCCAGTTGCCAGAGCAGAAAATTACTGATACGCATTTCTCCACCGGTGCGAATAAATAAATCGGGATTAGGCAAATCACTGACTGAAAGGTAAGTGGCGAACATCTCCTCATCGACACCCTGCACATCTACTTGTCCGTCCTTGACGCGACTGGCGATCAGACGTGCTGCATGAGCAATATCCCACATGCCGCCGTAATTTAGAGCAACCACCAGAGTCAATCCGGTATTGTCCCTGGTTTCCTGCTCTCCATCGCGCAATCTAGACTGGAGTTTTTCGCTGAACGCCGATCTATCACCGATAAAGCGCAGCTGCACATTATTTTCTTTGAGGCGTTTAACTTCACGGCCCAGCGCTGAGTGTAACAGATCCATTAGCAGACCAACTTCCTTGGCGGGCCTGCGCCAGTTCTCGCTGCTAAACGCGAATAAAGTCAGTACTTCCACGCCTTTTCTGGCGCAATTCTCCACCACACTCCGCACCGCTTCCACCCCTGCCTTGTGCCCGGCAAAACGCGGCATCAGCCGGTTCTTCGCCCAGCGACCGTTTCCATCCATGATGATTGCAATATGGCGGGGTAAGTTAGGTTTTTTAGCAGATGAAGTGCTGGAATCTTCTGACATAAGGCAGCAACCTGTTTACATTCAGGACAACTCTATAGAGTTGATATATGCACGGAACAGCAAGCCGAACAAAAATAACTCTCGATAAAGCCGCTTCCTGAATATGTCGCAAGCCCTCGAGCCATCAAACTTCCATAAGGTCTTTTTCTTTTCCTTCAAGAATCTCGTCGACCTGTTTGATATATTTGTCGGTAATTTTTTGTATGGAGTCTTCTGCCTGACGCAGTTCATCATCCGTAATTTCCTTGTCCTTGTTCAGTGACTTGAAATCACTATTCGCATCACGACGAATATTTCGAATGGCAACGCGCGCGTTTTCTCCTTCCTGACGCACCACGCGAATCATATCCTTGCGACGTTCTTCGGTTAATGGTGGCAAAGGCACCCGAATAACCTTGCCCGCAGATGCCGGATTCAAACCCAGGTTAGACTGCATGATTGCTTTCTCGACCGCACCCACCATACTCTGTTCCCAGGGCGTTACCGTCAATGTCCTGGGATCGCTGACAGTAACGGAAGCCACCTGGCTGAGTGGTGTTTCATTGCCGTAATAGGAAACCGTTATATGATCCAGCAGGCTGGTGTGCGCCCGACCGGTACGCAGCTTCGTCAACTCGCTTTTGAGTGACTCAATACTTTTATTCATGCGGTTCTCGGCATCTTTGGTAATATCATCAATCATGCGTTCCCCCTTTCTACTATAGTTCCTTCGTCCTCACCAAGCATGATACGCATTAACGAACCTTCCTTATTCATATTAAACACACGTACCGGCATGCTGTAATCGCGGCATAGAGCGATCGCAGTAGCATCCATAACGTTGAGCTTTTTCATCAACACTTCGTCGTAAGTTAAATGCGAATATAGCACCGCATCCTTGTCTTTCATGGGATCAGCAGAATAAACGCCATCCACCTTGGTTGCCTTCAGCACCAGGTCTGCATTAATTTCAATACCGCGCAAGCTGGCGGCGGAATCCGTAGTAAAAAACGGACTACCGGTGCCCGCAGCAAATATTGTTACCCGGCCCTTTTCCAGATGCCGGATGGCGCGGCGACGAATATAGTCTTCAGCAACTTCATTAATATGTAAGGCCGACATCACACGCGCATATAAACCTTTTCTCTCGAGTCCATCCTGAATCGCCAACGCATTGATCACTGTTGCCAGCATTCCCATGTAGTCTGCAGTGGCGCGATCCATGCCGGCTGCGGACAAACTCACTCCCCGGAAAATGTTGCCACCACCGATAACCAGGGCAACCTCAATACCAATCCCGGTCAGCTCTTTTATTTCATCGCTGATACGATCGATAATTTTTGGGTCGATACCAAACTCGGAATCACCCATCAATGCCTCACCGCTCAACTTCAGCAAAATACGTTTGTAGACGGGCTTTTTTTTGCTTTCGGCCATATTTGTTTTATCCCGGATGCAGTGTGGTTGATTAGCTACCTTTAACTTGCGCCATTACTTCATCTGCAAAATTTTCTTCTTTCTTTTCGACACCTTCACCCACTTCCAGCCGGTAAAATGATTCAACCATTGCATTCGCGTCCTTCAGCAGTTTTTCAACTGTCATGTCAGGATCCTTAACGAAGGGCTGTCCAAGCAGAGTGATTTCCTTGAGGAACTTGTTAATACGCCCCATGACCATTTTCTCGATAATTTCTGGCGGTTTGCCGCTTTCGGCCGCCTGTGCAGAGTAGATTTCCTTTTCTTTTTCGATCACGTCCTGCGACACCTGCTCTGAAGAAACACAAACGGGTTTGCTGGCCGCCACATGCATGGCGATATCCTTTGCCAGTTCTTCGTTGCCTCCACTCAAGGTTGTAACCACGCCGATGCGGGAACCATGTAAATAAGTACCGATCACACCAGCGTCAGTTTGCGCTTTTACATAACGACGCACTGTTATGTTTTCACCAATCTTTGCTATCAGCGCCTTGGTCGCATCCGCAATCGTATCACCGCTGGCCATTTTCAGGTTTAGCAGACCGTCAATATCGTCAGGCAGATTCTTAATGGCCAGGTCGGCGACTTCATTGGTAAAATTCTGGAAATCATCACCCTTGGTGACAAAATCGGTTTCGCAATTGATTTCCACGACTACTGCAGCTTTGCCATCGTCAGATGTTCTGGAAACGATCGCACCTTCTGCGGCAGTACGTCCGGATTTTTTATCAGCTTTTGCCAGTCCGGCTTTGCGCATGTACTCGATAGCGGCTTCGATGTCGCCGTTGGTTTCAACCAGAGCTTTTTTACATTCCATCATACCCGCTTGAGTGCGTTCACGAAGTTCTTTAACAAGGGCTGCTGTAATTGCCATTATTCAATCCTCACCAGATATATAAAATTAGTTTTCGATACTATTACTTGGTAACAACAGTATTTTATTAACAACAGGAATTCATAAATGGGAAACGAAATTGGTAATCGCAATAATTTCGTTTCAAAAAAGGGGGCGATGCCCCCTTATGTGAATGCAGCCCACAACAACGATATTCCGTGATGTGGGTTGCATGGTCATATCTGTTATTTCGCTTCAGCTTCGTCGGAAGATGCTTCTGCCTGTGCAGTTTCGTCATCGCTGGCCTTAGCTTTCTTGCTGGCCACCTTTTTCTTTGACGTGACTTTCGCCGTTTTCTTTTTCTTTGGCGCCGCTTTTGCGGCTTCGGCAACCAGTTCACCACTTTCATTCAGCTCTACCAGCTCATCCCCTGGACCGCCCAGGTCCAGCGTACTGGGTGTCGCATCGTTAACTGCATCCGCTACACCGGCCACATATAAACGGATGGCGCGCATTGCATCATCGTTGCCGGGAATCACATAATCCACACCTTCAGGATTATTATTGGTATCCACAACGCCAATCACCGGAATGCCCAGTTTGACCGCTTCGCGGATAGCAATTTTTTCGTGGCCCACATCGATAACAAATAATGCGTCGGGTAATTTCATCATATCCTTGATCCCACCCAGACTGCGGTCGAGCTTTTCCATTTCCCGCGTCAGCATGAGTGCTTCTTTCTTATTGAGTTTGGCAAAGCTGCCGTCAGTAGCCATGCTTTCCAGTTCTTTCAGGCGCTTGATGGACTGTTTGACGGTTTGAAAATTGGTGAGCATACCGCCCAACCAGCGATGGTTCACATAGGGCATGCCACAGCGCTCTGCTTCTTCTTTAACAATAATACGTGCCGCTCGTTTGGTACCGACAAAAAGAATGTTGCCTTTTTTGGCGGATACTTTGCCTATGAAATTGAGCGCATCAGTGTAACGAGGTAGGGTTTTTTCAAGATTGATGATATGAATTTTGTCGCGTTCCCCGAAGATGAAAGGTGCCATTTTCGGATTCCAGAAACGCGCCTGGTGGCCAAAATGCACGCCGGCCTCCAACATTTCACGCATGGTGACTGCTGCCATAATAATTACTCCAATTGTAGGGTTAAGCCTCCATGAGCCCCATATACCAACCCTGTCGGTCTGACCCGATCAGGGCACCCTGGTATGATGTGCCGGCCCATGTGTGGATTGATAGAATATTGCGGTCAGTGAATGTCAAAGCCACAATACATTATATTTGCCGCGTTTTTTGTTTGCCATAGCGGCGCGGGCTTTATACCATAAATAGCCCTATTCAACAATGTAAGTCGCGAGTTTTTGCGATTTCCGGTGTCTGATATAAAGGGTAATTATTCCGAATAACCGTTTAAATTCATAGAGATGGGCATACATATCAAAACACCGGACGAAGTCGAAAAAATGCGCGTCGCTGGTCACCTTGCCGCGGATGTCCTGCACATGATCCGCGAGCATGTAAAACCCGGCGTTACCACCAATGAACTCGATAAAATCTGTCACGATTACATCGTCAACGAGCAAAATGCAATTCCTGCACCACTCAATTATCACGGATTTCCCAAGTCCATTTGCACATCCGTGAACCATCAGGTATGCCACGGCATTCCGGGGGACAAAAAGCTGAAAAATGGTGACATCGTGAATATTGATGTCACAGTGATCAAGGATGAATTCCACGGTGATACCAGCAAGATGTTTTTTGTTGGTGAACCTTCCATTCTTGCCCAACGCGTTTGCCGCGTCAGCCATGAATGCATGAAAATTGGTATCGAGATGGTGAAGCCCGGTATACGCCTGGGGGACATTGGACACGCCATTCAAAAACATGCAGAAGCCAACAACTGTTCCGTGGTGCGCGAATATTGCGGCCATGGTATCGGCCGGCAATTTCATGAAGAACCCCAGGTCCTGCATTATGGCACTCCAGGAACCAAGGAAATTCTGAAATTCTGGAACCCGGCATGACATTCACTATTGAACCCATGATCAATGCCGGTAAACGCAATGTGAAACTGCTTCCCGACGGCTGGACTGTGATCACCAAAGACCGCAGTCTGTCCGCGCAATGGGAACACACGATACTCGTCACTGATGATGGTTTTGAAGTATTAACAATGCGGCCGGGCGATGACATTTAACGCCACCACCCTTGTTGCCAAACCGGACTGATGCCTCCCTGTCGTGCTAAATCCTGAAATTCCTAACGAATCACTTGAAGAAATCGACTGGGATCAGTTTGATGACAACTTTAAAACCAGCAAACATCCCGTTTCCCTGTTTCGTGAGACACTGAAGCAGGCCCGGCAACTACTGAAAGCTCGTTTTGAAAATAATTATCCCGCTGACCAACTGGTTACCCAGCACGCCAAAACGGTAGATAACTTGTTAATAAGGGCGTGGTATCACTTTATCGGCAAGGATGAATACAAGATTGCGCTCATTGCCGTTGGTGGTTACGGACGTGGTGAATTACATCCCGCCTCGGATATTGACCTGTTAATTCTGTTGAAAGGCAACTGCCACGAACAATATGCGTCGCGTATCCAGGGATTCCTCACCTTCCTGTGGGACATTGGCCTGGAAGTGGGACAAAGCGTGCGCTCCATCAAAGAGTGTATCGCCGAAGCCAAACAGGATATCACCGTCGCCACCAACCTGATGGAAGCACGTTTACTGTGCGGCGAACAAAAACATTTCCTCAAGCTGCAAAAAAAAATCGGCCCGAATAAAATCTGGCCCAGTCGCAAGTTTTTCCAGGCCAAGCTGGAGGAACAGACCCAGCGCCATCATCGCTTCGGTGATACCGCTTACAACCTGGAACCCAATATCAAGGAAAATGATATACAGGTGATTGGCTGGGTCGCGAAACGTCATTTTGGAGCTACTACACTGCATGACCTGGTAGCCCATGATTTCCTCAATGAGAATGAACTGGAAACTCTGACCGAATGCCAGAATTTCCTCTGGCGTATTCGCATTGGCTTACACTTGCTCGCCGGCCGCCGGGAAGACCGTCTCCTGTTTGATCACCAACGTGCACTCGCCAGACAGTTTGGTTATCAGGATGACGAACAGCGGCTCGCGGTGGAAAAATTCATGAAAGACTACTACCGCACAGTTCTGGAGCTGAACCGCCTCAACGAAATGTTATTGCAGCTATTTGACGAGGAAATTATCACCAAGCGTGAACGCATCAGAATAAAAAGTATTAACAAGCGATTCCATAACCGCAACGGTTTCCTGGAAGCCAGTTATGAAAAAGTATTCGAACACTACCCGTTTGCCCTGCTGGAACTGTTTTTGATCATGGCCCAGCACCCGGAATTACGCGGTGTACGCGCCGGCACAATTCGCCTGATTCGGGAAAACTGCTGGCGTATTGATGATGATTTCCGCCACGACGTGCGTTGCCAAAGCCTGTTCATGGAAATATTCAAACAGCCTGTGGGGCTTACTCATGAATTGCGGCGCATGAATCGTTATGGAGTACTCGCCGCTTATATCCCGGCGTTCGGTAAAATCGTCGGCCAGATGCAGCACGACCTGTTCCATGTTTACACCGTGGACGAGCATACCATGTTCCTGGTTCGTAACCTGCGGCGGTTTACTGTGGCGGAGTTCAACCATGAATTTCCGTTGTGTAGCAAAATCATCAAGGATATCCCAAAACAGGAATTATTGTATCTCGCGGGATTTTTTCATGATATCGCCAAAGGGCGGGGTGGCGATCATTCCGAACTTGGCGCAGAGGAAGCCATGGACTTTTGCAAGCTTCATGGATTGAGCCACTATGATACCAAACTGGTTGCCTGGCTGATACGAAATCACCTGGTGATGTCCACTACTTCGCAACGCAAGGACATCAGTGATCCGGAAGTGATTAATGAGTTCGCCGAATTCGTGGGTAGTCTGGAAAAACTCAATTACCTCTATTTACTGACCGTCGCAGATATTCGCGCTACCAGCCCGGGATTGTGGAACAACTGGAAAGACTCCCTGCTATTGGAATTATATTTTGCCACGGCCCGGGCTTTCCGCCGTGGCCTGGAAAACCCCATCGAACTATCGGAAAAAATTGCGGAAATTAAAGCATCTGCACTGGAGGCATTATTAAAAGAGGATATTGACGAACAGGCGATCAACCGGTTCTGGTCAAACCTCGAAGACGACTATTTTATGCGTCATTCGCAGGATGAAATAGTCTGGCACACAAAAGCGTTTATCGGCAGCAAACCTGAAGACTTACCACTAATTCTGGTACGCGAACAGACCCATCGTGGCGGCACGGAACTGTTTGTGTGTATGCCGGATGCAAAATACATTTTTGCGTTAATTACTGCCGGCATCGAACGCCTGGGTTTAAACATCATTGATGCGCGCATCATTACCTCTAAAGACGGTTATGCTCTGGATACGTTTATTTTACTGGAGAGTAATGGTGACGCCATTACTGATCCGCACCGTATCGAGGATATCAAACAGAAACTACATTCCCTGCTGGATAAACCAACATATGAAAACCTGCTGGAAAATCAACCCGGCAAATCCCTGTCACGCCAACTTAAACATTTCCCTATTGCCACAGAAGTCAAATTTCACAGCGACACACGCAATTTGATCACAATTATGGAAGTCATCACCCGCGATCAACCGGGAGTTCTGGCGAGAATCGCGATGGCGCTGGTAGAGTGCAAAGTGGAAATACTAAATGCCAAAATCGCCACTTTCGGCGAACGCGCTGAAGATATTTTTTACATTACAGACGAAAACAACAAGCCAATCGATAGCGTGGATCATCTCAACACATTACGGGAAAAGATAATTGAGCTTCTGGACCGCTAAATTACGTCTACACTATAGTGATTAATATTATTTGTGCGTAACTAGCAAAAAACTAACCATCGTGACTATCGGTAAATCAACATTTTCGCTTCTGCTATCCGGTCTACTTCTGCTCTGCATTCCATTAACCGTCCACGCTAACCAGGAACCGATTCCCAAGGACGAAGCCGAGAAATTATTTGCATCTCACAGCGCAAGTATTTACCAGATTCGGGTTATCGAATTGGCGACCGGAAACAAGGCCGCTATCGGTTCCGGTTTTTTAATCGATAATCAGGGTCATATCGCGACGAATTTTCACGTAGTATCCAACTACGTGCACCAACCATCTCGCTACCGACTGGAATATGCCAGCGTAGACGATAAAACCGGCGAACTGGAACTCATCGACATTGACGTCGTGCATGACCTGGCTGTTACCAGGGGAAATACCGGTGCAGTGAAACCAATCCCTCTTGGGCACAGCAAATTGTCAAAAGGAACCCGAATCTTCTCGCTGGGTAATCCCCACGACCTGGGTTTCAGTGTGGTGGAAGGCACCTATAACGGATTACTTGAGAAATCACTGTTCGACAAAATTTTTTTTTCCGGCTCCCTCAATCCAGGCATGAGCGGCGGACCGACGCTGAATCATGCCGGGCAAGTAATTGGCATCAATGTATCAACCGCTGGTAACCAGCTCAAAAAACCGGACCTTACAACCCGTATAGAACAACAATTATTTTCCCACCAGGAACAGTTCATCAATAAACTGCTCAAGGAAGAATGGAAAACCACTAGCCTTGGACCTTTCAGTTTGCCGGGCAGTATTGACGATATTTTTAAATGCTGGGGCGACTCCGATGACGACAAGGAAGCGCTCATGGAACATGCGTACAGTAACTGTTTCAGCGAAGATCAGATTTTCCTGGCGCAACGTTTTACTACCGGCGGCGTGGCCTACACATGTCAACAGCGCTCATAAGGATGATGTGGACAACTACCAGTGTCATATGGATTTTGTAACGTTCACCGGCAAGGAATGGAAAATGGCATTCTGCTCACGGCAATATTTAAAATATCCCTCGCTGTATGACACTACCGTTTCGGTTGCCCTGGTAAGCGAAAGTGACATTGGCCTGGTGATTCAGTTGACTGCCGCTGGCGTGGGAAAAGACACCGCTATAGCCTTAACCAGAAAATTTATTGAACATATCACATGGCAAAAATAGTCATTGAAGAAATAAACCGCCTTGGGCACGTGATCGGTCGACACAAATTTGACCAGTTGCCCATTGCCATTGGGCGCAGTTATCAGAACGACCTGATACTCAGCGATCCTTTCGTTTCTCCAGAGCATGTGATCATTCGCGACACCGATGGCGGCTGGCTGGTGGAAGATCAGAACAGCGAGAACGGTGTGAAATTAAAATTACATTCTCCCGGCTCCCGGCCCGATTGTCTGCAGTCCGGCGACGATATCATTATGGGCAGAACCCGATTACGAATATTCTCGTCATCGCACCCAGTAGTAGCAACACATTTATTGCCTACCAAAGCCAGCCTGCCGCAGATTATTGCACGCCCCGCAATCGCAACGACTACGATAATCCTGGTATTAGCCTTGCTGTTCCTTGACGCGCAATTAACTGCAGTTAAGCAAATCGGTATGGATAAACTATTGGCGAGCTCGTTGCCGACTTTTATGTTTGCCCTGGCATGGGCGGGAATCTGGACGTTCGTTGGCCGGGTGATTATACACCGCGCTTCGTTCCTGCCCCATTTCATCGCGGCGCTCATGCTGTTCATGATTTCCATGCTGATGGCTATCATGAGCGAATACCTCACCTACAACCTGAATACTGAACTGGTCGCCACCATCCTTGAATTCATTGTCATCAGCGTAGCCCTGGCGGGCTTGCTTTATATCAACCTGGTTAACAGTACCAATATTTCCCGGCGCACGATTATTGCTACCAGTTATTCTGTTGCCTGGTCCATACTGCTGGTGGGTCTTTTTCTACAGTACGTAAACCAGCCAGAATTCACGGCGAGCCCTGAATACCCGACCGAATTAAAAGCGCCATTCGCCAAACTGGCTGCCAGTACAACGGCGGATGAATTTCTCAAGGACAGCGAAAAGATATTTGACCATGACTGAAACCAGCACCAAACGCGCGGTATTCTATATTTCTGATCGCACTGGTATTACAGCAGAGGTGCTAGGCCATGGACTGTTAACGCAATTCGATGGCCAGAATTTCGAACACACCATGCTTCCCTTCGTGGACACTCCGGAAAAAGCCGAACAGGCATTAACAAGAATCAACCTGGCCGCCGAAAATTCACCGAATCGACCCCTGGTATTCAGCACCATGGTGAATGTCGAGGAACGTAATATTGTATCGAAATGTAATGGCCTGTTTATCGACCTGTTTGAGACCTTTCAGGCAAAACTGGAACAGGAATTACACACCCCGGCGGCGACAGTGATCGGCCGGGCTCACGGCGTACCCACAAATAACAGTTACAAGACACGTATTGATGCGATTAATTTTGCATTGAAAAATGATGACGGCGCGAATACCGCAAGCTATATCGATGCCGACATTATTCTGTTGGGTGTATCACGCAGTGGTAAAACCCCTACCTGCCTGTATCTCGCATTGCAATATGGCATCATGGCAGCCAACTACCCCCTGACTTCAGATGATTTCGACGGTACCCAGCTACCCAAGGCAGTAAAACCATTCCACAACAAACTTTTTGGCCTTACGATTGAAGGTGAGCGCCTGCACTACATCCGGCAGGAACGCCTGGCCGACAGCAAGTATGCGTCTCTCAAACAATGCCAGACTGAAATTCGCGCCGCGGAAAACATTTTTCGCGTCGAAAACATCCCGTTCCTGGATACCAGCAATATCTCCATCGAAGAAATCACCACCAGTATTCTGCATCAAACCGGGCTGCATCGGCGCTTGCGCTAGCATATGGTAGCTATCGTTTGATGGCTTTTTCTCTAACAGCAGTCTTTTGATAATTTTTCCAGAAACCTTCAAAGAAATGCCGGGCATTGGTACCTAGCGTCCTGGTACGATAACCGCCTTCCTGCACGATAAGGGTGGGCAGTTTTAAACTGCCGATCAATTCCCCGTTGTAGAGAAAATCCCTGGCGATCAGCTGCCAGGTTCCCGTTGGATCGGCCTTCGCGGTATCAAGCCCCAGCGCAACGACCAGATGAGTGGGATTGAACATACGAATATGTCGCATGGCTTTCTGCAAGGTTCTTTGATAACGCTCAACAGTAGTCTTCTCGGGCAACGGAAAATTCAGATTGTAACCGGCACCTTCCCCCTCCCCCTTTTCATCAACAAAGCCAGCGAAATGCGGATAAGCGAAGTGCGGGTCCCCATGAATAGAGACAGTCAAAACATCTTTGCGTTGATAAAAAATATCCTGGGTACCATTACCGTGATGAAAATCCACATCCAGAACTGCCACCCGACCATAGTTACTCAGGTAGTTCGCGGCAACCGCAGTCGAATTAAAATAACAGAATCCTCCAAATGCTCGCCGCTCTGCATGGTGGCCTGGCGGTCGAACCAGCGCATAGGCAACAGGGAAACCCTGTAATAACGCATTCGCTCCTGTTACTGCGCAGTCAACTGCACCACGCGCTGCAAGATAGGCGTTATGATTGAGTGGAGTGAATGTATCCATGCAGTAATATCCGACCTGTAATTCCACATCCTTGGGCGGACGGGCAATATTACGAATGGGAAAAATAATGGGATATATGGATTTTCCTAGTGGTAACTGGGCGCATACGCGATGCAAATAGCGTACGTAACGGGAATCATGAACCGCAGTAATCCACTTATCCGGCGTCCGTTTCGGCATGATCTGTGTGAACAAATGTGTCTTGCGAATCTCATGCATTATCGTTGACAACCTGACTGGTGCTTCGACGTACCCTTTGTCCTTGACGTGATGGATATCATGCCCTTCATTGACGATCAATGCGATATCACGACTCTGAGGCAAACTACGCTTTATCTTTTTGGGTTTCAGATATTGTAGTTCACGTAGCACAATCGGATCGTCTTTAAAGGAGCGAACCACATTGTCAATCTGCTGCTTTGAAATCAGGTCGCCATATTTTCGCTCCAGAATTGCGCGCACCACTTTGCGCGCGATGTTGCGCCGCAATTCGATACCTTGACCGAGATCGTCATAAACCAGATGGTAAAGATCCTGGTCACCAGGTTCTACCGGAGAAGCGTAAGCATTGTTAATAATCGGGCGCGCGCCATAACGTTCATAGAAGCGCAACCTGGCGATATTTTGCTTAAGGATATCCTTGTCTTTGACGATAGCTGGGTCATCAACGCTGCATTCATAAAATATTCCGTAGGTATTTAGCGCCAATGCTTCTTCGCGTACCCGTTCATACAATGCGCTACCGATGCCGCCACCAGTAATGCCCGGTGCCGCAGAAATCAATTCCAGATAGACAAACTCCACATCCGGCATATGCAATAACATGGCAAATCCTTTCACGTTATCCATACCATCTTCAGCGACAAGCAATACGGAACGATACTGGTATTTCAGGGGATCATTCAGTTGCTGAGGGATTTTTTTAAATTCAATGGGCAGGGCATTGGGAAACTGCGTTCGTAAAATTTCCAGCACCTGGTCGATTGCAGCTCGATTGGCAGGTGAAACATCATCATATATTTTACGGATCCGGAACATATCATCATTCCTGTTGAGTCAACGAAGACCAAGTTGGCTGCTCAGCACAGCATTCCCACGTCTTTTACTAGTCGCAGTTACATGTTTAAGCATATCCCAACAGGGTTTACTGTTAAACTGGTATTTGATTAAGCTCTCACCCAATATACACCACAGCACATCCTCTTTTCCCGACATACCAGCCCAGAAGCAGTTCGCTTGGCTGCAATGGCGCGGCAAACGCACGAACATGCCTATACTCCGCGAGTCACCAAAAAAATATGTAGCAAAGATCCGTAATTCCGGGAACAGGCATTAATTAAATCCCGGTTCCGCCAGTCCCTATCAAACCAGAATATGATCAATATTTAAGAAGAATATTATGCTATGCCGCTGTTTTTATTGAGTATTTAATGATAGGTATACTCTATCATGAAAATAATTACATTCGATTTCCTATATCGATAGCCAATCCCTATATTTAACTACAACGAAGGAGCAACGGAGAAAATCGTCATGAATAAGACCATCAACAAGACAGTTACATTTGCAATAGTTCACTTCACAGTTGCATTTGCTGTGGGCTATTTGATGACTGGCAGTGTCGTGGTGGGTGGCGCCATTGCTCTGGTGGAACCCATGGTCAACACCGTCGGCCGGGAAAAACCAAATGTAGTCAACGGACATGCCATAACAGCATAGCTCGTTATACAGCCAGATTCTTCATTAACAGTATTAATCAACTAACTTTAAAACAGGAGAAACAGCAAATGTTTAAAAATAAAGAAGGACAACGTGTACCACAAGTAACTTTTAAAACTCGTCAAAACAACGAATGGAAAGATGTGACTAGTGACGATGTTTTCAGCGGAAAAACCGTAGTGGTATTTTCATTACCCGGCGCTTTTACACCGACCTGCTCATCGTCGCACGTACCACGCTTTAATCAGTTGGCGCAAAGTTTTTATGCCAACGGTGTGGATGCCATTGTCTGCATGTCAGTGAATGATACTTTCGTCATGAACGAGTGGAAAAAAGATCAGGATGCCGACAACATCGTCTTTATCCCCGATGGTAACGGAGAATTTACTGAGGCCATGGGCATGTTAGTGAACAAGGATGATCTGGGCTTTGGCAAACGTTCCTGGCGGTACTCCATGTTGGTGAAAGATGGCGTTATCGACAAGATGTTCATCGAGCCCAATGTACCAGGCGATCCATTTGAAGTATCGGACGCCGATACCATGCTGGAATATATCAATCCGCAAGCCGAAAAACCGGCTGACGTGACGATATTCACCAAGAAGGGTTGTCCCTATTGCGCAAAAGCCAAGGCATTGTTAACCGACAACGGTGTCGCCTTCGAGGAAATCGTCGCCAGTACTACGATAACTGAACGCACCTTGCGCGCGGTGACTGGTAAGGAAACTTATCCACAGGTGTTTGTTAATGGTGAATACATTGGCGATTCGGAAGCTTTGGAACAATATTACTCCAAGGCGGAGAAAAATGCCGCGTAACATCAAGCAACAACTCAAACGATACAGCTGAGGCGGGCTTAAGACCCGCCCGGTTATTTAAAATCGATAGAATGACAAATACGAATCCAGTTATGAAGGTAACACGTCATGGATAAACATTTTGACCTGATAACAATTGGTGGTGGCAGCGGGGGACTCGCGGTCGCTGAAAAAGCCGCTCAATATGGTAAAAAGGTGGCAGTTATCGAAGCCAGTAAAATAGGTGGCACCTGTGTCAATAACGGTTGTGTGCCTAAAAAAGTTATGTGGTATGCCGCCCACCTTGCCCACGCCGTGGATGATGCAACCGGATTTGGTATTCCGGTTACCCGTGAAGCTACCAACTGGAAACAATTAGTTGAAGGTCGTGATAACTACATTCGCAATATTAACCAGTACTGGGATCGTTATGTTGCAGAAAGTGGAATCCGTCATATCCAGGGATATGCCCGATTCACAAGCTCCAACAGCGTGGAAGTGAACGGCGACACCTATAGCGCGGATCATATCGTTATCGCTACCGGTGGCGAACCCGTCGTGCCGTTAATTCCAGGCGCTGAATTGGGAATCACTTCCGATGGTTTCTTCCAGCTCCAGCAACAACCGGGGCGGGTAGCCGTTATTGGCGGTGGATACATTGGTGTTGAAGTTAGTGGCGTATTGGACGCATTGGGATCCAGCGTCACTTTGATCGCCCGGGGAAACCGTATCCTGGATCAATTCGATCCCATGATTAGCAATGTACTCAGCACTGAAATGCAACATCAGGGCATCAACCTGCAAACCAACTTCGAGGTTGCCACGTTGTCCAATAGCGCGGAAGGAATCATTATTGCTTCCACTAAAGGTAAAGCGATTGGTGCCTTTGATACGGTGATTTGGGCGGTGGGCCGACGCCCCAATACGCGCGCTTTAAATCTGCAATCTGCAGGGGTAAACATTTTAACAAATGGCATTATTCCCGTGGATGAATATGAGAACACCAACGTACCCGGTATTTATGCCATCGGCGATATCACAGGAAAAATACCCTTGACGCCTGTCGCCATCGCTGCGGGACGCAAACTGGCCGAACGCCTGTTTAACGGCAAAACGGAAAGCAAAGTGGATTATGAGAACGTACCCAGCGTCGTATTCTCTCATCCACCAATTGGTTCCGTCGGCCTTACTGAAACACAGGCGCGTGAACGTTACGGCAACGACATTACTGTCTATAAAAGCGAGTTCACTCCAATGCGCTACGCCCTCTCGACACATAGCTCTACAACAGCGATGAAACTACTCTGCGCTGGTGCCAGCGAGAAAGTCGTCGGTATTCATATCATTGGTGATAATGCTGATGAAATGTTACAGGGTTTTGCCGTTGCAGTAAAAATGGGTGCCACCAAGGCTGACTTTGACAATACCATAGCTATTCATCCCAGCAGTGCCGAAGAGCTGGTCACTATGAAAACGCCAGAACCAGTCTGTAAAGATACCGGCGAAGTACACGATATCGATGGTGGAAACGAATGGAGACAGGTGTGTTAGTCATATGATGGCCACTGAGATTGCATTGCGTCAAGCGGACACTAAAGATCTTGCTGCTATTAATGAGATCATCGACGCGGCCATAATGACCTGGGATTTACCGGAACGGGTTAAACGCCTCTCGCTACCCAGCTACCACTATAAGCAACACGACCTGGAAATGCTGGAAATAATTGTTGCAGAAAAAGATGGACAACAAATTGCCGGAGTCGCTGCATGGGAACCGGCGAACACCAAAGACGTGCCGCAAGGACAACGCGCTTTATTCTTACATGGCATTTACGTGGCTCCGGAACATTATCGGCAAGGTATCGGAAGCCAGTTATTGCAAGCAGCGGAATCAACGGCCCTGAATAAGGGTTATGCCGGCCTGTTGGTTAAAGCCCAGGCCGATGCGGCCGACTTTTTCCTGGCGCACGGTATGCAGCCACTGGAAATCGAAAACGAAAAACGAGACTACCCACATCGATACTGGAAACTAATGGAGAAGAGGTAAATCTAATTATATATGGAAAAGCGAAACATTACTTATAAAGACAGAACCATTGATGTCGTTTTAATTCGACATGCACAAAGCCAGTGGAATCTGGAAAATCGTTTTACCGGTTGGGCCAACCCTCCCCTTACCTCGGCCGGACTGGATGAGGCAAGAAGCGCTGCACACCTGCTACAACAACACGGTTATCACTTCGATATAGCGTTTAGTTCACGCCTGTTACGTGCACAGCAAACCCTGGATGTGATACTGGATACATTTGGGCAAAGCGGATTGCCACAATTTCAGGATTGGCGGCTTAATGAACGTCACTACGGCTTGTTGCAAGGCGTTAACAAAGCGGAAAAAGCTAAAGAAGTCGGCGAACAGCAAGTGTGGCGCTGGCGCCGCGGTTATGAAGATAAAGCAGAGCCGTTACCGCATACTGATGCAACCCACCCTATAAATGACCCCTTGTACAACGATATTGACCCGATGTTATTACCTGATGTAGAAAACCTGGCAGAGACCCGGGCACGCGTCATGCAGTTCTGGCGGGAACGTGTTGTACCTTATATTCGTCTGGGAGAACGCGCGCTGATTAGTAGTCATGGCAATACTTTGCGCGCTTTGCTTATGGGCCTGACCAATCTCAGTGTCAAAGAGGTGGAGAGTTTTGAAATACCCACCGGCAAACCCATCATTTACACTTTTAACCGCAACGCCGATCCAATTAACTGGCATTATTTCGAAGAACATAACAATAAAATTATGATGGTTTAATCATACCCAACCCTGGTAATACTGTATAAATTTGAAACAACAATGTGAGATACGTTCGAAACCATTGGACAAAGTTTCGTAACGCCCTTTAGTCAATGCGACGTAGTTTCGCTTATGATTTAGCCTACTCTGCCCAGTCGTTACTCAATCGATTTTTAATTGTACAAATATAGCGATAGACGTTCATCTTCCTTCTCCCTTGCGCTAACAACCCTGATAAGTTACGTTCCAGCTCTAGCAGGGAGTAAAATTGTTTTTATCTTTTTTCTCATCGTTAATGTCCGCTCGCCGTCCTGCTGATACATCCGTACAAATATTATAAGGAGTATAAGTCATGAAATATAATTCGACAGGAACAAAACAGGCAAAACACCATATAACGATTACAAAAAGTATTCACACATCAATTAATAAAGTATTAACCTTGTTGCCCATTAGCAGCTCGGTTCTTGGCATTGTTGCCACGATATCGACAGCCCTGGTGCCGATCAGTTTGCCAGGCATTAGTTACGCCGATGCCATTGGCCCACTTGAGCCGCAACAACGTTCAATTGAAGCACGAAAACTCAGAACTGATGCCGCACAGGCCAATTTTCTGGAGCCATTGCCGGCCCATCCGGAAAATGGTGACGAAAACACCTATGTAGACAGGATTAATAGCTACACCAAAGGCCTGCCACATGATGATGATGGCATTGTCGACCCCGTAGCTTATGATGCATTGATCAATGCACTGAAGTCAGGCAACCCAGCAGACTTCGATGTCATACCCATGGGATTTGGCAATTTTAAATTACGGAATCCACAAGCCGCCTATAGTTATTTTATGGAAGGCAAGGATCCACATAGTTATACCATGCCAGCCGCACCGAAGTTTGCTAGCGCCTGGCAGGCGTCTGAAGCAATTGAAGTCATGTGGCAGGCACTGACCCGTGATGTTCCATTTATGAATTACGGCTCTAGTGGTCTGATTCAGGATGCAGTGAATGACATGAACAACATGTCAGACTTTCGCGGCCCTAAGGATGGGAACAACGTCACATCACAAACCCTGTTTCGCGGTATTGGTGTTGGCGAAACGGTCGGCCCGTACATTTCACAATTTCTGTTACAGCCCATTCCTTTTGGCGCCATGACAGTGGAACAAAAATATAAAGTACCAACTGCTAATAGCATAAATGATTATTTAAAAAATTATGCTGATTGGCTACTTATCCAAAACGGTGGCAAGCTATCCGAAGACGCTGCGTTCAAGGAATATTATGAAGAACCACGTTATTTGTTTAACGGACGTGCCCTGGCTGAATATGTGTTAAAAGACTTTGTATTTCAGGCTTATCTGGGTGCCGCACGTATCATCCGTGGTTACGGGTCAAATGCATACGATACTAATGATCCCTACCAAAGCGAAGCGGCTGAAGCGCGCAGCCCCCTGTTTGGCAACAATCACGCGCTGGATTTTATTGGCCGTGTATCCATGGGCTCACAAAATGTCGCCTGGTTCCAAAAATGGCTGGTCCATCGTCGAGCCCGCCCGGAGGTATTTTTCGGTCGCGTCCATAATCATTTAACGCAAGAGGACATTAATTATCCCATTCACGGTGATGCATTGAATTCATCAGCATTGATTAAAGTGCGTGAATTATATGGTACCTACTTGTTACCCACTGCGACTCCGGACGGTAGCCCGCTACATCCGACTTATCCCGCTGGTCATGCTGTGATGGCAGGCGCTGCAGTCACCATGCTAAAGGCTTTTTTCAACGGCGATTTCGTAATTGAGAATCCTGTTATACCAAGCGAAGACGGGACCGAGCTTATACCTTATGAAGCTCCAGAGGGTGAGCCTCCGTTAACTATTGAAAGTGAACTCAACAAGCTGGGTAGCAACATCTCCCTGGGTCGCGATGTTGCGGGCGTTCATTATCGTACCGATGGTGACCTGGGAATGGCGTTAGGTGAAGAGTATGCCATTTCTGTATTGAGAGAACTGGTAAAAACCTACAATGAAGACTTCGCTGGCTGGACTTTCAACAAGTTTGATGGAACGCCAGTGCTCGTTAGCAAAGAGGGTGTATTCTTTAACTAACGAAAGCCTAATTAGTAAAAGTGTAAGCAATAAGGTCTTAATTAATAAAAGCACAACTGATTAAAAGTCCGGACGTTACAAACAATGCAGGGCGCTTACTAAAGGCGCCCTGTCCTGTTTATTCCGGTAACAACCAGATCAAATTCATTTAGCTTTTCATTTGTTTTCAGGCTGTTTCATTTTCCACCATTTCCCATCTGGGCCATCAA
>Ga0111151_1015_pt1 | contig 36497 bp, 35 predicted proteins | sample DeeMarSeWOR28_12_FD_80257 | JGI IMG/M metagenome (GOLD analysis project Ga0111151, IMG submission 80257) | Gammaproteobacteria bacterium SG8_15 | reverse complement strand
GTGAGTCGGGTGAACGACTGACGGAAATGCAGAAGTGGACCGAGGACCTTGGTGAGGTGCAGCACGATTTGCTCAAGTACGGCGATTCCAGCGGTACGGCGCTAGAGTACAAGGTGCCGGAAGGGCATTATTTTGTGCTGGGTGACAATCGCGACCGTAGCAACGACAGCCGCTACTGGGGTTTTGTACCGGAAGATCACCTGATCGGCAGGGCGTTCATGATCTGGTTTAGCTGGGACCTGGCGGAAGATCAAAAGCCGTTCTGGAACCGGATCCTGTGGGGACGCATTGGAAATGCCATTCGCTAAAACGCAAATTAACACTACGCGGAGGAAAGAATGCAGGCACTAAAACGACAGCAGGGTATGACGATGTGGGGTATGCTCGGTCTGGCATTGATCGGCATATTTTTCGTAGCGCTGTTTTTTAAACTTTTTCCGCCCTATATGGAAGACATGAAGATCGGTTCGGCGATTAAACGCGTAGCAAAGAAGCCGGGGGCAGGTAGTCAGGGCCCGGCCGAGTTGCAGGAAAGTATTGGTAAGATGTTTGACATCGAGAATGTTACTGTTGTTAGCGCGCAGAAAGATATCGAAATCGTCCCGCGGGGTGATAGTGCCAAGTTGATCAAGCTCAAGTATGAAAAGGTGGTGCCATTCGCCGGAAACATATCGATTCTGCTTGAGTTCGACCATGCGGTAGAGGCCCGTTAATTTGCCGGACGCGCCGCGCGAACTGACTAAACGCCTGGGGTATTCGTTCGAGACCGACGAACTGGTTGAACTGGCACTGACCCATCGCAGTCATGGTTCGCGCAACTATGAACGCCTCGAATTTCTCGGTGACAGCATCCTCGGTTTTACCATCTCCTCGTATTTGTTCCGCCACTTTCCCGACCTGAGTGAAGGCGAGTTGACACGCCTGCGTGCAAGCCTCGTGCGCAAGGAGTCATTGGCTCAAATCGCGCGTGAACTGGAGATCGGCAAGTATCTTCATCTCGGCAGTGGCGAGCTGAAAAGCGGCGGGTTTGACCGGGACTCTATCCTTGCTGATGCGCTGGAGGCCCTGTTCGGTGCGATTTATATCGATGGTGGTATCGACCCTGCGCGCGATATCATACTTCGAGTCTATCAGGACCAGCTGGATTCAGTTGATCCGTCGGCGATACAGAAAGATCCCAAGACACGATTGCAGGAACTACTGCAGAAGCAGTCCAATGAGACGCCGGAGTACGAGGTGCTGGATGTTCAGGGCGAAGCCCACTCCCAGACATTTACCGTGAAGTGTATGGTACCAGGCCTGGATGAGGCCATCACCGGTACCGGTCTGTCCCGTCGTGCGGCCGAGCAGGATGCCGCCAGCCAGGCGCTTGCCAGGCTCGTCGACAAATAATGCAAGCCCATTTCCGTAGTGGTCTGATCACCTTTATCGGCAGGCCCAATGTCGGCAAGTCTACGTTACTCAACCGACTGGTTGGGCAGAAAGTCAGTATCACCTCGCGCCGACCGCAAACCACCCGTCATCGTATTATGGGAGTCGCCAACAGGCCGGCGGCCCAGCTGGTGTATGTCGATACCCCCGGGCTGCATCTCGGCAAAGGCAAAATAATCAATCGCTTTATGAACCGCGCGGCAACCGGTGCGCTGCAGGGCGTGGATTGTATCGCCATGGTGATTAGCGCCAAGGGCTGGCAGGAGGCAGACGAGCGCGTACTGGAAGCAGTGCGTCGGCAGGAGCAGCCGGTTGTGCTGGTGATTAATAAGATGGATCTGTTGAGGCGCCGGGAAGATCTGCTGCCGCTAATCGAGCAATCGAAGGCGCAAATGTCATTCGCTGAAATCGTTCCGGTTTCCGCTACCGCCGGTACTAACATGGAGCAGCTGGAAAAGGTGCTTACCTCGCTGATGCCGGAACAGCCGCCGCTGTTCCCCGAAGACCAGCTTACCGACCGCAGCGAGCGCTTTATGGCCGCTGAGTTTGTGCGTGAGCAGATATTTCGAACGCTTGGTCAAGAGGTTCCCTATTCGGTTGCGGTCGAGATAGAGCGATTCAGCAAAGAAAAGAAGGTCCTGCATATCAACGCGTTGATCTGGGTGGAAAAAAGCGGCCAGAAGGCAATTCTGATCGGCAAGGGCGGTGAGCGCCTGAAGCAAATCGGTACCGCAGCACGGAAGGAAATGGAGCTGTTTTTTAATTCCAAAGTTAATCTGGTGCTGTGGGTCAAGGTGCGCGAGGGCTGGTCCGATAGCGAAAAGGCAGTCCGTAGTCTGGGATATGCCGACGAGGACTAGCGATGCGGGTGCAGCAACAACCTGCGTATGTGATTCATCATCACGACTACAGTGAAACCAGTCTCCTGCTGGAATTGGTTACCCGGGACTATGGCCGCGTAGGCGTTATCGCCAAGGGTGCCCGGCGCGGAAGGGGTGAACGCCGCGCCTTGTTGAATCCATTTACGCCACTGCGCGTTGACTGGAGCGGCAAGGGCGAGCTGGGCGTGCTAACGGGCGTTGAGGCAGCGGGCGCGCCGCTGGCTTTGTCCGGCGAGGCGCTGTATTGCGGTTTCTACATCAATGAATTAATGATCCGGCTATTGCATCGGCACGATGCCCATGTACAGCTCTTTAGCGGATATCAGCAGTGTCTGCAGGGCTTGCAGGGAGATATCGGAAACGACGTTGCGTTGCGGCTCTTTGAATACCTGCTGCTACAGGAAATCGGCTACGGGCTGGTTCTGGAACGTGATGCATTTGATAATATGCCGATCGTGGCAGATCAGGTTTACGAATATGTTGCGGATAGTGGTCCGCGGCGGGTAGCGGCCGATGCCGGTCAGCATACGGGGGCACTGGTTCGCGGCCGAAGCCTGCTCGCCTTGGCCGAGGGAAGGTTCGATGATCCGGAAGTGATGCCAGAGCTGAAGCGATTGATGCGTATGTTGCTGGCACGCCACCTGGGTGACAAGCCCCTAAACAGCCGCCGGTTGATGCAGTCAGTATCACGGCGGCCCAAGGCCTCGCAAGGAGAAACCGAAACTTGATTACGTTAGGCGTCAATATTGATCACATCGCCACCCTGCGCCAGGCCCGCGGTACCGTATATCCTGATCCGGTGCAGGCGGCGATCGAGGCCGAGCAGGCAGGTGCCGATGCCATTACCATGCACTTGCGTGAAGATCGCCGGCATATCCAGGAGCGCGATGTTGAGCTGGTGCAACAGGTCAAGCAGACTCGCCTGAACCTGGAGATGGCCGTCACCGATGACATGCTTGCCTACGCGGTCCGAATTCGCCCCGAAGACTGTTGCCTGGTGCCCGAACGGCGCGAGGAATTGACTACCGAGGGCGGGCTGGATGTCATCAGCCAGGAGGCACGCATCACCCAGGCGGTGGATCTGTTATCGCAGGCAGGGATCCGGGTATCGCTGTTTGTCGACGCTGATCCCGGCCAGATCGATGCGGCCGCACGTACCGGTGCGCCAATCATTGAAATCCACACCGGTCACTTTGCTGATTGCGCCACCGAAAAGCAGGGATTGGCAGAATTGACGCGCATCCATCAGGGTGTCCTGCGAGGTCGGGATCTGGGCCTTCAAATCAATGCAGGCCATGGCCTGCATTATCACAATGTTCAGCAGATCGCGGCGATTCCCGGTGTGCAGGAACTGAATATTGGCCACGCTATTGTCGCGCGCGCCATGTTTACCGGCCTGCAGGAAGCTGTCAGGGAAATGAAGCTGTTGATGCGAGAAGTCGCGCCGGAATGATATTTGGCATCGGCACCGACATCGTGCGCGTCGCGCGCATGGAAAAGAATCTGAAACGCTTCGGCGATCGCTTTGTCAGGCGACTTCTGACCGACAACGAGCTCGAGGATTTTGCCGCCAACGGCAGCCCGGCACATTTTCTTGCCAAGCGCTTTGCCGCCAAAGAAGCGGCAGCCAAGGCCATGGGTATCGGTTTTCGTGGTGGGTTGAGCCTGCGACAGATCGGGGTTGGTCACGATGCCCGTGGCAAGCCGCAGCTGGAGTTCAGTGGTTATGCCGCGGCGTTTATCAGTGAGCACGGTATCAACGCGGTGCATGTCAGCCTCGCGGACGAGGCTGATCATGCCGTTGCGTTCGTCACCATGAGCGCAGAGCCAGCAGGGACGAACGATTAATCCCTGACGAGCTCTCCACGAAATCCCATGATTGTCGCTATCCCAATCATGGCGAAGCCGGCCAGAACCAGGATCGGCCCAAGCAGCGCCATCGGACTTGCCAGCCAGGCACCCGCCCAGGGCATTTGAAATGCCGTCGCCAGAAACAGCACACCGGAGTGAAGTAGCGCGCCGGCAATAAACACCCAGCTAATTGCCTGTTTGAATCGCGCCGGGACGGCGAGAAAACACAGGACGATGCCGGCGAGGATGTTTAGCACTGCTTCAAGATTACCGTGGGCGTGTGGACCCCCTTTGATTGCATCGATCCGGCCGCGACTATTGATGCTGGCGGAAAGCGCCAATATGGCACCGGTATTGGTTTGCGCCAGTTGCTGCGCGTTTAACGGGTTCAGTTCTGCATCAAGATAGCCGTTGCTCACGATTTCCTGCAGGGCGCTTAACTTCGTCTGTTTCAGGTTTTGAGCCTCACCGACTGCACTGTACTCGGTGGCGATCATGTAAGGGCCCAGCGCGGCGGTAAACACGAGATACAAAAACCCGAAGGCGATGTTCTTTTTTCCAATCATTTCTTCCTCCTTGCCATTTGTTGGTGGTGCAAGTTCTAGCGCACAGTGTAAAGGCATCTTCGCCTCACGAAAAATCATCTACTGTCTGCTATGGTGATATATAAGACGCATGTGGCAATCGGGAAATTCCATTTAGCATGACAACGAAGCTGGTCAGATCATTGGTGCTTGCAATTGGTGTGCTGTTTGCACCCATGGTGCTGGCTACGGATTTTGACCAGGCCGTCAGCCTGCACCGTTCAGGTAAGTCAGCCCAGGCGCTGGCAGCACTGACCAATCTCGCCAGCAAAGGTAACGCCGACGCACAGTTCTATCTGGGCGCGATGTATGCCAGCGGCGACGGGGTGAAACCCGATACTGCCCAGGCACTCAAATGGCAGCTGAAGGCAGCCGAGCAGGGCCATGTATTGGCGCAATACAATGCTGCGGTGCTGTTGGCACGCGGTGACAAGAGTTCGCGAAATCTGAAAGAGGCCGCCAAGTGGTTCCAGAAGGCCGGCGAAGCGGGGCTACCTGAGGCGCAATTGCATATGGGGCTGATGCACGAAAAGGGCTGGGGCATCACGCGCTGTCCTTACGAGGCGTCGAAGTGGTATTACCGTGCCGGCATGTCTTTTCTGCAACAGAACAATGTCAAAATGGCGATCCACGCCCGCGATAACATCTTCAGGCTTTTGCCAGACTACGATCTGGGCACGCAATTGTCCGACGAGATTTTTCTGCACGGGGCAGCAAAGCCGGGCCGCTAAACCTTACCCGTATTCCGTCGGCATGCTATCTTGATTTCAAGCAATGACTTTACAGGGAGTGCGACAGCATGAGCGAGGAATCGCGGAGAATACTCGTTGTCGACGACAACGCAGATAACCGTGACCTGTTATCGCGCAGGCTGGAGAAAAAGGGGTACGTCACCGTCTGTGCTGACTCCGGCAGGGCGGCGCTTGACCTGCTCGAGAAAGAGCCATTCGACCTCATCTTGCTGGACATCATGATGCCCGAGATCAGCGGCATCGATGTCCTGAAGATGGTACGGAGCAAGCGCTCGATGGCAGACCTTCCCATTATTATGGCGACCGCCAAGGACACCAGCGAGGACATGGTGCGGGCATTGAAGCTTGGCGCCAATGACTACATTACCAAGCCAATCGATTTCCCCGTGCTGTTCGCCCGCGTCCAGACACAGCTGGCGTTAAAATATGCCAATGACCGCAATCACGAACTGGTTGGGCAACTCAAGGCGCGCAATGAATTTATTCGATCAATCTTTGGTCGTTATGTCTCTGACAGCGTCGTCGAACAGTTGCTGGGCGAGCCGGACGCATTGCGCCTCGGTGGTGAAACCAAGCACCTGACTGTGATGTTTGCTGATTTGCGCGGCTTTACCCCGATTGCCGAGTCACTGCCGCCCGCCAGCGTGGTCGAGATGCTCAACAATTTTTTCGGTGTCATGACCGATGTCATCGATGAGTTCAACGGAACCATCAACGAGTTTTACGGCGACGGCATTCTGGCCTTTTTTGGTGCGCCGGCGCCACTCGAGGCGCACGCACGTGCTGCGTTGCGATGCGGCAACCAGATGCAGCAACTGATGGAGCGCGTTAACCAGATCAACACCGATGCCGGACTGCCGACGCTGGCCATGGGTATCGGCATCAATACCGGTAATGTAGTCATTGGCAACATCGGCGCCCACACGCGCAGTAAATACGGAATCGTCGGTTCAGCGGTAAACCTGGCGGCCAGGATTCAGTCCAGCGCAGCCGCGGGCGAAGTATTGGCGTCGCAAGCGACGCTGGCGGCAGCCGGCAACGGGGTAGAGTATCGGGAGGAACGCACGATTCAGGCCAAGGGAATTGATCAACCGGTGTCGGTTTTCCAGGTGACCGGAGTGGTGGAACCGGGGACGGTTAACGCCAGCGGTTCGACCTGAGTTGGTAGTCCTGAAACAGGCAAATAAAATAAAAAAAGGGCGCGACCGAAAATATTCGATCGCGCCCTTTCTGGTTGGCTCCCCGGGCAGGACTTGAACCTGCGACATAAGGATTAACAGTCCTCCGTTCTACCAACTGAACTACCGGGGAATAATATTCACACGGGTAAACACGTGTTCACGTAACAATTCCTCCCCTCTGGCAGCAATATCTTCGCCACAGGTTCTGTCTAGCCACCTGCTCGACGGAGTGAGCTACCGGGAAGGTCGCGTATGGTACTGGCGACCCCCGGCAGGGTCAAGAAGTGCTGCAGGTCAGCGCCCGCCCGGTCCCTCGTGTGAAAACCGTGGTCTTCCGGTCCAGTAGACGACTATCGCCCGACGATAGTCGTTGGCGCCGCAGAAAGTGAAGGTAGCGCTTGGAAAGACCATACCGCGGTCGTTGTACATCAGGTATCGGTAGTAGCCACTGCCATATTGCAGGGATGTGCCGGTGGCCAGTTTCCCCTAGACCCGCAACAGGCGATCATCGTCGTCAACGCGGCGATTCCGGTTCTCATCGGCGAAGAGAATCCAGCCAGCGGACCAGCTGGTGGCGTTGTTGCAGTTTTCGCCGTCGTCGCTGACGCAAAGGGTGACCGTCGAGCGGGTGTTGATCGCGGTCGTGCGCATAAAAGCGAGGTCACCGATCAGGCTGTTGATCTGGGCGGTAGTGGCGTGGCTCTGAATGATTCCGCCGATGCCGGCACCCAGCGCCCCGCCAGCACATCGGCGATACCCAGCCCGGTTAATATGCTGACCAGCCAGGTACCGCTTTGCCGGTCAGCAAAGACCCTGGCGGTGATTGCCTGGAAATTACGGTGCGTACAGTGATGGTGCCTTGTAAGAGGCGCGCGCAGTGACATCATGGTCATCCTATCATGGTCATCCTCCCTGACGACATATGATCTGAATGGTTTGACTGCCTGATTCGGTCGCGTCAGCATCCTGCCGATCGCGTTCCTGTGTAGCATTTTAGGGAAGGCGCTGGCACGATTCAATGCCGGCGCATGATAGCCGATTAGCGGTTTATCGGAATGGAAAAAGACGCAAGGTTCTGCGCCGCGGTTATGCCTTGCCCAGCAGCTTCTCCAGGCGGTCGAGTGCATCGTCGAGGATTTCCATCGAGGTGGCGAACGACAGACGCATATATCCCTCGGCACCAAAGGCGGAGCCCGGCACTAGGGCAACGCCCACTTCGTTCAGAATCAGCTCGGCAAACTCAAGGTCATTCGATACGTCTTTGCGCTGGTCGATGGCTTCCTGCATTGTCGGAAAGGCGTAGAAGGTCCCGTCAGAGGGGCGACACCGGACACCCTTTAGCCGGTTCAGGCGCTCAAGCACATGGTCGTGACGCTGCTTGAATGCCGCAAGCATGGGCGCGATGCAGCCCTGGTCGCCGTCGAGGGCCGCGGTGGCAGCAACCTGCGAAATAGAAGCAGGATTGGATGTGCTTTGAGACTGGATCTTCTTCATGGCGTTGATCAAAACCTGTGGCCCGGCGGCATAACCAATTCGCCAGCCCGTCATGGAATAGGCCTTGGAGACGCCGTTCAGCACGATGGTGCGATCCATGAGCTCGGGGCAGGCCATGACGATATTGGCAAACGGCTCGTCGGCCCAGAGGATATGCTCGTACATGTCGTCGGTAGCGATCAGCACCTGCGGATGCTTCAGCAGTACCTTGCCCAGTGCAGCAAGTTCTGCCCGTGTGTAACTGGCGCCGGTCGGATTGGACGGGCTGTTCAGTACCAGCAGTTTGGTGCGAGCCGTAATCGCTGCGTCCAGTTGCCCGGGCGTAATCTTGAAGCCCTGATCGATGCCGGCACTGACAATGACCGGCTTGCCGTCAGCGAGCAAGACCATATCCGGGTAAGACACCCAATAGGGTGCCGGGATAATGACTTCGTCGTCGGTGTCCAGCAGGGCCTGGGCCAGGTTGAAGAAACTCTGTTTGCCGCCGACCGAGACCAGAATCTGGTTGGCTTCATAGTGAAGGCCGTTGTCGCGTGCGAATTTCGAGATAATTGCCCGTTTCAGTTCCGGCGTCCCGTCGACCGCCGTATACTTGGTGAATCCGCTTCGAATGGCCTCAATGGCCGCCTGCTTGATATGTTCCGGCGTGTCAAAATCCGGTTCACCGGCGCCAAGACCGAGTACGTCTTTTCCAGCCGCGCGAAGTTCACGGGCTCTGTTGGTAACGGCGAGAGTAGGGGAAGGCTTGACCCGCTGGACGCGGCGCGAAAGATGAATGTCGGTCAAGGGTGCAACTTCCAAATCAGCAATGTATCTGATGAGCGATGATATACCGTCTTATCCTGTGTGGCGAATATTTTGAGCATGAATACAGAATTCAAACTTGAGCGACCCTTCGAGCCAGCCGGCGACCAGCCGCGGGCGATTCGATCCCTGATTGACGGTCTCGAAGCCGGAGAGGCCTGGCAGACCCTGTTGGGTGTGACCGGTTCGGGCAAGACCTTTACCGTTGCCAATGTCATCCAGCATACCCAGCGCCCGACGCTAATCATGGCGCCGAATAAAACCCTGGCAGCGCAGCTGTATTCTGAAATGCGGGATTTTTTCCCTCACAACGCGGTTGAGTATTTCGTTTCCTACTACGATTACTATCAACCGGAGGCCTACGTGCCCGCGTCCGACACCTTTATTGAAAAAGATTCGTCGATAAACGAGCACATCGAGCAGATGCGCCTGTCTGCCACCAAGGCACTGCTTGAGCGTCGCGATGCCATTATCGTCGCAACGGTGTCCGCCATTTACGGCCTGGGCGATCCCAAGTCCTACCACGACATGATTCTGCACCTGCGCCAGGGTTCGACCATGGATCAACGTGCAATCCTGAAGCGCCTGACCGAGCTGCAATATACGCGCAACGATATCGAGCTGCACCGCGGGACCTTTCGTGTCCATGGCGATGTCATTGATATCTACCCGGCAGAATCCGATCGACTGGCCACCCGGGTGGAATTGTTTGGTGACGACATCGATGGCATCGCGCTCTTTGATCCGCTCACCGGCGAAGTAGTAGACCGGCTTACCCGAACCACCATATTTCCAAAATCACATTATGTAACGCCGCGGGAAAAGGTCTTGCATGCGGTTGAGTTAATCCGGGATGAACTGAAAGTTCGGCTCGAGCAACTTCGTAGTGCCGACAAGCTGGTTGAGGCACAACGCCTGGAGCAACGTACGCGTTTCGATATGGAAATGATGCAGGAGCTGGGTTATTGCTCCGGCATTGAAAACTATTCGCGCTACCTGTCCGGTCGCGCGGAAGGCGAGCCGCCGCCCACCCTGATCGACTACCTGCCGAAAGACGCCATCATGGTGCTCGATGAAAGCCACGTCACCGTGCCACAGATTGGCGGCATGTATAAAGGCGATCGCTCGCGCAAGGAGACGTTGGTGGAATATGGTTTTCGGTTGCCCTCGGCACTGGACAACCGGCCGCTACGTTTTGACGAGTTTGAAAAGTTGATGCCGCAAACCATTTTCGTGTCGGCGACTCCAGGGCCATATGAAATGGAGCACACACCTGAGGTAATCGATCAGGTCGTGAGACCTACCGGCCTGGTAGACCCTGAAGTCGAAGTGCGGCCGGTGACAACCCAGGTCGATGATTTGTTATCAGAGATTCGCCGGCGCGTCGCTGTTGACGAGCGCGTCCTGGTCACAACCCTGACCAAGCGCATGGCCGAGGATCTTACCGAATACTTCCATGATCATGACGTACGCGTGCGCTATCTGCACTCGGATATTGATACGGTTGAACGGGTCGAGATTCTGCGCGACCTTCGCGCGGGCGAATTCGACGTGCTGGTGGGCATCAACCTGCTGCGTGAAGGGCTCGATATTCCGGAGGTATCGCTGGTTGCGATTCTCGACGCCGACAAGGAGGGTTTCCTCAGGTCAACGCGCTCCCTGATTCAGACCATTGGCCGTGCAGCGCGCAATGTTAACGGCCGCGCAATTCTGTATGCCGACAAGATCACCAACTCCATGCGAGCTGCAATGGACGAAACCGGCCGCCGACGGGAAAAACAGGTTGCCTATAATAAGGAACACGGTATTACCCCGCAGACGATCAAAAAGCGTATCAAGGACATTATCGAGGCAGTTCCCGGTCGAGGGCCCAAGGGCGGCAAGCGAATGGGTGCGCGTGATGCCGTGATGATAGAGGACGAGGCAGCGACCTATCAGGCCATGGGTGCCGGCAGTCTGGGCAAGGTAATCGCAAAAATGGAAAAGCAGATGTTTGATCACGCCAGGAACCTTGAGTTTGAGGAGGCGGCCGCGTTGCGAGACAAAATCGATGCGATAAAACGTAATCACTTTGGGTTTAATTCGGTATATTAGTAAATAATGAATAGATTGTTGATGAAACTTGTAGGTTGAATCTCTGGCGTCACAGGCCTAGAGTCGCTGATCAGAAAAAAATACGAATCATTAACAACAATTACAGAATAACAATAAATAACAATAATAAAGAATTAAGAGCAGCAAAACGTTAGGTGCCGGTATGTGCGGATAATTCCGCCGCGATTATAAAAATAAGGATTGTATTATCAGGGAAGTTTTCCGATTACAGGAAAATCGCAGTGCTGGCACTTCACTGATGAGGTAGGGAATTTGCAGTTGTGCATTGCGGCCATTGATGTAATCGGCACCAAAAAACCGATACCCAAAGAGACCAGGTTCTGATCGATCTGTTGCGGTAGGCAATTTATCGAGATCTTGTGTCGTGCTGTAGTACATTTTTCTAGCGATTATTTCCCCTCCTTTCAGTCGCCGGCGCGTTTCGCAGCACGTTCGTTTGAATGCTGGGTTGCGTTTTTCATTGCAGGATAAGAGGGGAAGGAAATGACGAGAAATTGCCTCCTGTCGACACTGATCAGGCCGCTGGTAGCCCTGTTGTGTGTCTTCACATCATTAACCATTGCACCTTCGGTTTTTGCGGCCGACGCAAGTCTCTCAACCGATACCGTTAATATCGCGGTCGGTGAGAACGGCAGTTGGACCATTAGCGGAAACGACGGTGGGTCACAGCGTGAATTTCGCTGGAGCCTGCCTTCAGGCCTGAATATCAGCACCGGTTCCAGCTCCAATCTCAATCGTTTCCGGGTCCGCGCTGATCGCGGCTACTTCCAGGTAGAGACAGACGGCCGGGGCAGTTTCTCGGGTACGGTGAACGTGTCGGCCAGTAGTGCCGGCGCTTATGTAATGCAGAACACGCGTGCCGAAATCAGTCTCAATCCCGATGATGTCACGATAAACGTCGGTGATTCAGGCGGCTCATCTGGTGGTGGTAGTACCGGAGGCAGTACCGGAGGCAGTACCGGAGGAACCGGCGGAGGCGGGTCCGGCCTTACTTTATATATTGAGGCGGGTAGTCTCTCCATTAATGGCGCCGGTGGTGACGTCATCGATGTCTGGGGCTACACCGATACGCCGGGCAGTGGCCCGATGGTACCGGGGCCGGTGCTCGAGGCGCGCGAGGGCGACTCCGTTACCGTAACGATCGTCAACAACCATAATCGTAGTCACAACTTTGTAATCAAGGGTGTGACGTCTGATACCTCTTCTATCCCGGCCGGTGGCAGCAGGACCTACACGTTCAACACGAATCAGGCCGGCGTATTTTTCTATCGGGATACCCTGAATAGCAACATCAATCGCTCCATGGGTCTGCACGGTGCACTGGTTGTGCGCACGGGCGACGGCAGCCGGCGTGCATGGAGCGGCGGTCCCAGTTACAACATTGAGCGCACCTGGGTAATCGCCGACATGGATAAACCGCGCTGGAATGATCGCGCGGCCTCCGGGCAATCGGTAAGTACCGGTACCTATCGCCCCAACTATTTCATGATGAATGGGCAGGGCGGTTTTGATGCCATGCATGATCCCAATACCGTGCTGGAAGGTAACGTCGGTCAAACCGGGATTGTGCGCATCGTGAATGCCGGTCAACTGGATGAATCGTTGCATTGGCATGGCAATCACTTCCGGGTAATCAGCCGCGATGGCACCCGGTTGAGCCAGTTTGAATGGCAGGACACGATCAACGTCAAGGCGGGTACGACCATGATGGTGCTTTACCGCTTCGATCAACCGGGAATCTTCCCCATGCATGTACATACCGCACAAATGGAAACCGCCAATGGCGTCTATCTGAACGGTACCGCTACATTGCTGGTCGGAAATTAAGGGGAGGATGAGAAAATGAATTCGACAAAACGTTTAATCAGGGTATCAAACCGTCTAGCTCTGTCATGGCTGTTTGTGGTCGGCAGTTTTCTGTTAGGAGCGCAATCCGCGTTTGCGGCCAGCGCCAGTCTCTCAACCAGCAGTGTTAATATTGCGACCGGCGAGACCGGCAGCTGGACAATTAGCGGTAATGACGGCGGCAATTATCGGCAGTTTCGATGGAGTCTGCCATCGGGGTTGACCGTGTCCACCGGCAGTTCATCCAACATGTACCGTTTTCGCGTACGTAGCGACCGGGGATACGTTGAAGTGTACACCGGCGGTCGTGGCAGTTTCTCGGCAACCGTTCGTGTATCTTCAAACAGTTCCGGTACCTATGTCATGCAGAATCAGCGTGCCGATATCAGCCTCAGCCCGAAGGACGTAACCGTTACTGTCGGCAGCTCCGGTAGTTCAGGTGGCGGCAGTATGGATGGCGGTGGCGGCAGTATGGATGGCGGTGGCGGTATGGGTGGTGGAGCTGCCGGTGGCGCTATTCCGGTGCTCGACGCTACCAACGTTACCCTGGTTGTGCGATCCATCAATAAGACGATGAGTGATGGACGCAATGTTACCTTCTGGGTGTTCTGCGAGAACGGCATGGGTGGCGGAGGCGGAGGGGGTTGTACCCTGCCAAGCCCGGTGCTGGAGATGAATGTGGGTGAAACCGCCAATATCAATCTCAATATGATGATGGCGCCGCAGGAAAACCCGCCATATCATGGCCACACCATCCACCCGCATGGCGTTGATGTGCCGCAATCCGAAGACGGTGTGCCAGAGACCGGCGCACCGGTACTCGGTGATACCTATACCTTCAGTGTCGACAGTCGCTATGCCGGCAGCCATATGTACCACTGTCATGTGCATACAGTGAAACATCTGGAAATGGGCATGTATGGTGCGCTTATCGTCAAGAACGGTAACCGCATCAATAGTGGTGGGCCAACCTATGACTTTGAGTGGAACATGGTAATGAGCGCAGTGGATCCTGCGTACCATACTGCAGTGCAGGACTCACCTGTGTTTGCCGACTACAACCCGCGTTACTTCCTGATCAATGGCCAGGAAGGCCTTAGCACAGGGTCACCGGCAGAGGTGTTTACGGCCGCGCCCGGTGCCCGCGTTGCGATTCGATTGATCGGCATTCATTCCGTGAACGGCACCTTCCGTATCCGCAGCAGCGGTGGCAGCAATCAGTCATTTACGGTGCATAACGTAGATGGTTTTGCGCTTCCGAGCCCCAAGACCGTAACCAGTGTCGAGGTTTCACCGGGCCAAACAAAGGATATTATGATTACGCTACCAAGCGGCAGCGGCAGTCTCTATCCCGAGTTCAGTTACCGGAATCTTCGTAACAACAGTACCTACAGTAATGGTACTGTCTACACGCGACTGGATTACTAGGCAAACGCTGTCGGCCCGGGTAAAACCGGGCCGAGCTTTTCTGAATCTAAGGTATGTCTGGTTTACGACTAAAGAAGACATTTACCCTGCGCCGGTTATCGGCCGGTGTATTTGTTTGTGCTTCGCTGGCAACGTTTGCCGCTGGCAAACCCCACGACCCGTTTGACTACAACTTCTGTGGTGGTGAGAGGGTGTACCCGATCGTCGGTGTCGAGTTTTCTACCATTTGCGGTCCACGCAACATGGTAGCACTGGGCAGGCGTGGAAAGATCATGTGGTTCTTTCCGTCTGCCGACGGAAAGATGGAGAACTCGAAGAAGGGGCAATACAAACTGAGCGACATGCAATTACTCAGGCTGAGCATGCTGGCAGAAGTTACGCAGATATCGCCGCCGGCCAAACCGGTTGCGGCAAAGGTGCAATACAAGCTGGGCGTAAATTTTTCGGGTCGGCCCTTAAGTGCTGTGCACACTGGATTGACGGAAACATACTTGCCAAGCTCGCAACTGTTGAAGTCGATACTGGAGCTGGTGCCGGACCAACCTGATCTGCCAGACTGCTCAGGCCCACTACAGGTGTTTGACCCGATTAAAACCAGAGTCGAGCGAGAACAGCTGCACAAGGTGTCCAGTAATGAAACGAAATAATCGCAACTGGAGATGGTATTTGTTTGCTGCCTGTCTGATGTCGCTCCCGTCGCAGGGCGGCGCCAATGAGTTGCAGGGTCTCCAGGTTGAACCTCCAAAACAAATCACATCGACGTCGCTGGTCGACCACAATGGCACGATCCGCGCATTTCCAGGTGAGACCAAGCGCTGGAAGCTGGTCTTTTTTGGTTATACCCGATGCCCGGATGTCTGTCCGACCACAATGTTTACCGTACGTCAGGCGCTGGACAAGCTTGGCAAGGACGCTAGCAACCTCGATATCGCCTTTATCAGTATCGATGGCCAGCGTGACAAACCCGAGGAACTGAAGCGTTTCGTCGGCTACTACGGAAAAGAGGTGACGGGTTATACCGGTGAGCTTAAAAATGTCCGGTCCGTTGAAGCCCAGTTCGGCGTTACCACGCGCAAGTTCCAGGGAAAGACGGCGCTGGCTTACACGTTGCAGCATTCCATATTTCTCTACCTGGTGGACCCCGATAACAAACTGCGGGTGATGTACTCCGGGGCGACGCTACCTGCCACCCTGAGTGAAGATATGCGGCAGTACCTCGTCGGAAATTCTTGAGGTCGACAGCGTATTTTTCGTTTATCCCAGATAAAAAAACTGCTGTTTAAGTCATTAATAATATATTAGCTATTAATTATATACCCTTGTCAGGTGGCGGTTTATCGCCGATAGTTTAGTGTGTTTCATTATTATTATTAATTTATACAGCGGGGGAGTTATGTCGCTATTTAAAGCGAAGGGGAATGCGGTACTGAAGGGAGTTCTCGCCTCATTAGTCTCAATCACTATTTTTATCGCGCCGGTCACGACGCAGGCGGTCGCCAAGCAGTCTTTGACCTGGGCAGGCTGTGGTATCTCCAAGAAGGCCTTTATGACCGAAATGGCCAAGGCCTACGAGAAGAAAACCGGCGTCAAAATCGAGCTTCAGGGCGGCGGTGCAACCAAAGGCATTCGCAAGGTCTCTGCACGCGAGATCGACCTTGGCGGCTCCTGCCGCCAAACGCTGGAAGACCCAAATACCTTGTCGTCGCACACCCAGGAGCGTCGTGTGCAGATGGACCCGGTAGCCTGGGATGCCCTGGCAGTGATCGTGCATAAAGACAACCCGGTTGGAAATATTACGCTAGATCAGCTGCGCAAGGTCTATACCGGCAGTATTACCAACTGGAGCCAGTTGGGCGGCAATAACGCACCAATCGAGCTCTATATCAGAAAGGGAAAAATCTCCGGTGTCGGTCGTACCGTGCGTGAGCTGATTTTCTATAATTACGATCAGGAATTCACCAGTCCGAAAATGCGCGTGGAGAAATCCACCGGCCCGATCGAAAAGGCTATCGAAAAAGATGCCGTAAACGGCATTGCCATTACCGGTATCAGCAGTGCCAAGCGCCGCAAGGTAAAGCTGGTCAAGCTGGAAGGACACGAGCCGAGTTATGAAAACATTAAAAACGGCTCATACCTGCTCTATCGGCCGCTGTTCCTGGTGAGTCACCTGCGCAGTCTCGACAATCCCGAGGTGCGCAAGTTTTCCCAGTTTGTGCATAGCGAGGAAGGCAAGGAAATTATGCGCAAAGTCGGTACCGTGCCGTACGAGGACGCGATCCATCTATGGCTGAAGTACCTGAACTCTGTCCGTCGGGCACAAGAGGCCGGTCTAAGGCGCCTCTTTTAGGCGCGTAGCTCAGTTGGTTAGAGCACCACCTTGACATGGTGGGGGTCGTTGGTTCGAATCCAATCGCGCCTACCAGAAACCAAGCGCCTACCTGGCCAGAATCTTCTGGGGGTAGGCGTCTTTTTTTATAAGCTCCGAGAGGATGCCTGTAAGCGGCCGATTGTAGCGGTCGCCACTGCGTAAGAGGATCCAGTATGCCCATCATTACACTCCCCGACGGCAGTCGCCGCGAATTTTCAAAACCCGTCTCCATTGCCGAGCTCGCCGCCGATATCGGGCCAGGTCTGGCCAAGGCCGCACTTGCCGGTATGGTTGCTGACAAGCTGGTGGATACGTCCTATGTCGTCGAGAACGATGCCGAGATCAGTATTGTTACTGCGAAGGACGATGCTGGCGTCGAGATTATCCGTCACTCCACGGCGCATTTGCTGGCACAGGCGGTTAAGGAGCTCTTCCCCGAGGCGCAGGTGACCATTGGCCCTGTTATCGAAGACGGCTTCTACTATGATTTTGCGTTCGAGCGCGGGTTTACCGAGGAAGACCTGGCCGCCATCGAAAAGCGCATGAGCGAGCTGGCGAAAAAGGGCGAGCCGGTTGAACGCACAGTAATGAAACGGGAAGACGCCGTTGAGTTCTTTCGCGATATGGGCGAGGAATACAAGGCAGAGATCATCGAGGCAATTCCCAAGGGCGAGCAGATCTCACTCTATCGCCAGGGCGATTTCATTGATCTGTGTCGCGGCCCGCACGTACCCAATACCCATCACCTGAAGGCATTCAAGCTGATGAAGGTAGCGGGCGCCTACTGGCGTGGTGATTCGAACAACGAAATGTTGCAGCGCATCTACGGCACCGCCTGGGGCAACAAGGATGCGCTAAATCAGTACCTGCACCGGCTGGAAGAGGCGGAGAAGCGGGACCATCGCAAGCTTGGCCGCAAACTGGACCTGTTCCATACCCAGGAAGAAGCGCCGGGAATGATTTTCTGGCACGACCGCGGCTGGACCATTTACCGCCAGATCATGGATTTCGTTCGCGGTGTATTGCAGAAGAACGGCTACCAGGAGGTTCATACGCCGCTGATGGCAGACCGCAGCTTGTGGGAAAAGTCCGGTCACTGGAGCAAATTTGGCGAGGACATGTTTACCACTCATTCTGAAAACCGCGACTATGCAGTCAAGCCGATGAACTGCCCGTGCCACGTGCAGATTTTTAACCAGGGCCTGCGCAGCTACCGCGACCTGCCGCTACGCATGGCCGAATTCGGTTCCTGTCATCGCAATGAGCCGTCCGGGACCCTGCACGGGTTGATGCGGGTGCGTAACTTCGTCCAGGACGACGCCCATATCTTTTGCACCGAGGACCAGATCCAGTCAGAAGTATCCGGATTTATTGATCTTTTATACTCTGTTTATGCTGATTTTGGCTTCAAGGAAATCATCATCAAGTTGTCCACCCGGCCGGAAAACCGGGTTGGTAGTGACCAGGACTGGGATCGGGCTGAGCATGCGCTGGAGCAGGCACTGAACGACAAGGGTCTGGAATGGGACCTGCAACCCGGCGAAGGTGCCTTTTACGGGCCTAAAATCGAGTTTTCACTAAAGGATTCCATCGGTCGTGTCTGGCAGTGCGGCACGATCCAGGTCGATTTTTCCATGCCCGGGCGCCTTGGCGCCCATTATGTGGCCGAAGATTCCAGCAAACAGGTGCCAGTGATGCTGCACCGGGCAATTTTGGGCTCACTTGAGCGATTTATCGGCATTTTGATCGAGGAACACGCGGGTTCCCTGCCGAGCTGGCTGGCCCCGGTTCAGGTGGTTGTGCTGCCAATTGCCGAGGGACAGGCCGAATATGCCGCCCAAGTCGAGAAATCGTTGAAAAATCAGGGCTTCAGGGTCGAATAAATCCGCGAGCACACAATGCAGCGCACTCCCTACTTACTGGTGGTTGGCCAGCGGGAAGCAGGAGAGGGCACCGTTGCCGTTCGCACGCGAGCCGGCATATCGCGGGCCGCGGCATTTAATTATTTTGGAGGACTGAAACTATTTCTGCGAAACGCGAGACTCGTCTCAACAATAAGATCACTGCACCCCAGGTAAGGGTTATCGGTGCAGACGGAGAACAGGTAGGTATTCTGGCAATTGAAGAGGCGCTGAAACTCGCGGACGAGTCTGAGCTCGATCTGGTGGAAATTTCTCCGAATGCGGAGCCACCCGTTTGCCGCGTAATGGACTTTGGCAAGTTCCAGTACGAGGAAAGCAAGAAGAAGGCAGCGGCCAAGAAAAAGCAGAAACAGATTCAGGTCAAGGAAGTCAAATTCCGACCGGGCACGGATATTGGTGATTACAATATCAAGGTGAGAAACCTGACCCGTTTTCTGGAAAGCGGCGACAAGGCCAAGGTGACACTCCGGTTCCGTGGGCGCGAGATGGCGCACCGGGAACTCGGTCTGGAGCTGCTGAAGCGTGTGGAAAACGACCTGAACGAGGTGGCTGTTGTTGAACAGCATCCGAGACTGGAAGGTCGTCAAATGGTGATGGTACTAGCGCCGAAGCGTGAGGCCCAGAAGCCCAAGTAAGGATTAGTAAGTAAACCGGTTACAGCAGACTGAGTGGTATTTTTGAATTCGTAGCCACCGGTCATATTGGAGTAAAGGTAATGCCAAAACTAAAGACGAATCGCGGTGCAGCCAAGCGCTTCAAGCGTACGGCCAAGGGTGGATTCAAGCGTAGCAGCTCCCACCTGCGCCACATATTGACGAAGAAATCTACTAAGCGTAAGCGTCATCTTCGCGGTACCGACCAGGTCAACAAGGTCGATGTCGCGTCGGTGAGGCAAATGCTTCCGTACGCTTAACACGAGGAATTAGACATGCCACGAGTAAAACGCGGTGTTCAGGCACATGCTCGACACAAGAAAGTATTAAAGCAGGCAAAGGGCTACCGCGGTGCCCGCAGCCGCACATTCAAGACTGCAAACCAGGCGGTGATGAAGGCCGGTCAGTATGCTTATCGTGACCGTCGTCAGCGCAAGCGTCAGTTTCGTGCTTTGTGGATTGCGCGAATAAACGCAGCAGCCCGTGAAAACGGCATGAGCTACAGTCGCTTTATCAATGGCCTGATGCGCGCCGAGGTCGACGTTGATCGCAAGGTGCTAGCAGATATCGCGGTGCACGACAGCCAGGGGTTTGCGGCGCTGGTAGAGCAAGCCAAGGCCAGCCTGCAGTAAACGTCTGTCAGTACGACGTCATAGCTGCTTCGTTCTGTACGAAAAGGGAAGGCCGTATGCCTTCCCTTTTTTGTTTCAGCAGCCACTAGTCCGGATCCGAGAACAAGAAAACCGACATCATGAATAGTGAACAGGAAAAATCGCTGTCCCAGGTGCTTGAAGAGGCCTGCAGTGCCGTTGAAGCGGCGAAGGATGAAGTCGCCGTCGAACAGCTGCGGGTACTTTACCTGGGCAAGAAGGGCGTGCTAACCGAGCAGCTCAAGCGCCTTGGGACGCTGCCGGCTGACCAGCGCCCGCTATTCGGTAAGCAGGTTAACGAAGCCAAGCAGAAGCTTCAGCAGCTATTGACTGAGCGCAAGTCCGGGCTGCAATCCGGTGCGCGAGCCAGACAGCTGGCCAGTGAAAAGATTGACGTTACGCTACCTGGCCGTGGCTACGGGACGGGCGGTCTGCATCCGGTAACTCGCACCCTCGAGCGGCTGGAACGACTGTTCGTGGGCATGGGTTTCGAGGTTGCCGATGGCCCCGAAATCGAGGATGACTTTCACAATTTCGAGGCGTTGAACATCCCAGAGGACCACCCCGCGCGCGCCATGCACGACACCTTCTATTTCGAAGACGGTCATGTGTTGCGCACCCATACCTCGCCGGTTCAGATCCGGTTTATGGAAAACAACAAACCACCGTTTCGTGTGATCGCGCCGGGCAGGGTCTACCGCTGTGACTCGGACGTGACGCACACCCCGATGTTTCACCAGCTTGAGGGATTGTGGGTGGACGAAACGGTCAGCTTTGCTGATCTGAAAGGCCTGCTGAGCGAATTTCTTTCCCGCTTCTTTGAAAAAGACCTTGATGTACGATTCCGCCCCTCGTTTTTTCCGTTCACGGAACCTTCGGCCGAGGTCGATATCGGTTGCGTGATCTGTGGCGGTGAAGGCTGCCGGGTTTGTAGTCACACCGGCTGGCTGGAAGTATTGGGTTGCGGCATGGTCCATCCCGAGGTATTTCGCCACGTAGGTGTTGATAGCGAAAAATATACCGGCTTTGCCTTCGGGCTGGGTGTCGAGCGCCTGGCAATGCTGCGCTACGGTGTAAATGATCTTCGCCTCTTCTTCGAAAATGATTTGCGCTTTTTGCGTCAATTCGCATAACCCGCTGGACTAACACGATGAAACTAAGTGAACAGTGGTTGCGCGAATGGGTACCGGTCTCGCTGGATACGATGGCCCTGGCAGAACAGCTAACGATGGCCGGCCTGGAAGTAGACAGCATAGAGCCGGTAGCAGCGATGCCCGCAAAAGTAGTTGTGGGCAAAGTGCTGGAAGTGGAACAACACCCCGATGCCGATCGCCTGCGTATCTGCAAGGTTGATGTCGGTCGTACCCGACCGCTCACCATTGTCTGCGGTGCCGGTAACGCAGCACCGAATATCAAGGTGCCGACCGCATTGGTGGGCGCCGAGCTGCCTAACGGGCTGAAGATCAAGCCCACTGAGATCCGCGGCCAGAAATCTAGCGGCATGTTATGTGCGGCGGCGGAGCTGGGCCTGGAAGAAAGCTCGGAAGGATTATTGATACTGGACAGTCGCGCACCGGTCGGCACAGAAATCGCCGAGTATCTGGGACTTGATGACAATAGTATCGAGGTCGACCTTACACCCAATCGAAGCGATTGCCTGAGTGTTGCCGGAATTGCGCGTGAAGTCTCGGCGTTGACCGGCACAAGGCTCAAGGCGCCGAAAATTGCCCCGATAAGGGCAACTGGCAAGGCCAGGTTGCCTGTTCGTATACAGGCCAAGAGTGATTGCCCCCGGTATGTTGGTCGCGTCATCGAGGGTATCGACGCAAATGCAAGCACACCATTCTGGCTTAAGGAAAAACTCCGACGTAGCGGAATACGCGCCATCCACCCGGTCGTTGATGTCACCAATTACGTCATGCTGGAACTGGGTCAGCCCATGCATGGCTTTGATCTGGGAAAAGTAGACGGCGCCATTGTCGTTCGTCTTGCGAAAGACGGTGAAACACTGACGCTGCTGGACGGAACCGAGATCACACCCGGTAAGGGCACGTTATTGATTGCAGACAAGACCCGTCCGCTAGCGCTCGCGGGAATTATGGGCGGTTCAGAGTCGGGAGTCAGTGACAGCACTACTGAGATTTTTCTGGAGAGCGCATTCTTCCGTCCTGGCGCTATTGCCGGCAAGGCCCGCAGTCTTGGTTTGCATACGGATTCGTCCCATCGGTTTGAACGCGGCGTCGATCCCATGCTTCAGCGCCAGGCAATCGAACGTGCAACGGCATTGCTGCTTGCCATCGTTGGCGGCAAGGCAGGACCGGTGGTTGAAGATATCGCCAAAGACAAATTGCCGAAGGTTAACCTCATACCCCTTCGTCATGCCCGGATAGAGCGAATTCTCGGCATTAAGATTACCGCTGGGCGGGTCGAAACCATGTTGAAGCGTCTTGGTATGACTGTGACCAAGCAGGCGGGTGGCTGGCGCGTGCGGCCCCCGAGCTATCGTTTTGACATACTGCGTGAAGTCGACCTGATCGAGGAGGTGGCCAGGGTCAATGGTTATCACAATTTGCCGGTGCGGCGGCCGGCGGCCGGGCTCTCACCTCATCCGTTCCCCGAGGCGCTGATACAGGAAAGTCGCATGCGCCTGGTGATGGTCGATCGGGATTATCAGGAAGTCGTGACTTACAGTTTTATTGATCCGCAGTTGCAGTCATTGGTCGATCCGGAGGCGAGCACGGTGACCCTGGCCAACCCGATCTCGGCCGATATGGCCACCATGCGCAGCAGTCTCTGGCCCGGTTTGATCCAGGCGCTGGTCTACAACCGCAATCGGCAGCAGGACAGGGTGCGATTGTTCGAGCTGGGCAAGACTTTTGCGCGTCACGGAAAGACAACAGTCGAAAATTCTGTGATCGCCGGGATTGCCATGGGGCCGGCACTGTCGAAACAGTGGGCTGCGGAGGCGCGCGAACTGGACTTCTTCGACACCAAGGGCGACCTCGAAGCGCTGATTGATTTGACCGGCTCCGTTGATGAGTTTCGTTTTGAAGCCGCATCACATCCGGCGCTACACAGCGGCCAATGCGCGCAAATATACAGAAATAAAGAGAAAATTGGCTGGATTGGGGCGCTACACCCGGAGCTTCTGGCCAGGCTCGATATCGACAAAACTGCCTACGTCTTCCAGGTTGAGTTAAAGTCGTTAAAATCTGGAAAAATGCCGCGATTTGATCCTATCTCCAAGTATCCTGCCATCCGCCGAGATTTGGCGGTTATTGTGGACGAGCAGGTAACGTCACAGGCCATTATTGATTGCATCAAAGAGGCAGCTGGTGAGCTGCTCGTAAACCTTGAGCTTTTTGACGAGTATCGCGGCGAAGGTATTGATTCGGGAAGAAAAAGTTTGGCTTTGGGCTTGACCTTACAGGACTCTTCGCGCACTCTTAAAGATAAAGCCGTAGACGCAATATTGGATCGCGTGGTGGGGGCCCTGTCCTCAGAACTGGCAGCTCAGCTAAGATAGACCGGCTGTAGCGGCAAATAAAAACCAAGCGGGATCCGATCAGGGAGAAAAAAAGGACCAAAATAATGGCGTTAACCAAGGCCGATCTGGCGGAATGTCTCTATAACGAATTGGGGTTGAACAAACGCGAAGCGAAAGAGTTCGTGGAATTCTTCTTTGAGCGTATTCGCGGCGCGTTGTCTGATGGCGATCAGGTAAAACTGTCCGGCTTTGGCAACTTCGGTCTGCGCGACAAGAATGCCCGTCCCGGACGTAATCCCAAAACAGGTGAAGAGATTCCGATTTCAGCTCGCCGGGTCGTTACGTTTCGTGCCAGCCACAAGCTGAAAGAGCGCGTGGAGAAGAATCTCCCCAACCTGCAAGAACGTCTTCGTAAGCGGGCCTAGTCGATGCTGGATCCCGGCGGCAATCTGCAACTTCCGGAAATCCCTGGAAAACGCTACTTTACGATCGGTGAAGTAAGCGACCTCTGTGGCGTCAAACCGCACGTGTTGCGCTACTGGGAGCAGGAATTTCCTCAACTCAAGCCGGTCAAGCGTCGCGGCAATCGCCGTTATTATCAACGCCACGATGTGATCCTGATTCGCCAGATTCGCGAATTGCTTTATATCGACGGATTTACGATCAGTGGTGCGAGAAATAAACTTTCTTCCGAACACGCCATCGATGGTGAGATGGACCGGGAGCAGGTCGTTCAGTCCCTCATTGATGATCTGGAAGCTGTCCTCGAACTTCTGGAAAGCCGCTAGCTCTTCTACTTGTCTGGTTGATCAACTCGGGTATGATTGCCCACCGCTTGCTATCAGTATTAATTGATAGTTTTCGGGGCGTAGCGCAGTCTGGTAGCGCACCGCAATGGGGTTGCGGTGGTCGGAGGTTCAAATCCTCTCGCCCCGACCAGTTTCCGGCTTGCTGACTATCTCCTGGAATTTTCAATAAATTCCGCGAGGTGGTTGGCAGTCTCGGTACCCAGGCCGCGCAACTGGGCGAGTACCTCCTCTTTCGACAGACTCATGCGTCGGATTATCTTGTAGGCCTGTTTCAAGTCTCTCAAATCTTCACTGGTAAAACCGGCTCGGCGTAGCCCAACGACATTGGGGCCGTGTGGTTCTGCCGGCACCCCGTCTGTAATCATGTAGGGCAGCACATCTTTTATAATCTTGGAATTGCCGCCAATCATCGCCACGGTGCCAACTTGTACAAACTGATGCACCATGACGCCACCGGAGATAAAAGCGCGTTCACCCACGTGCACGTGACCACCCAGCCCGGTGCCGGGGGCAATGATCACCCGGTCCGCCAGTACGCAGTCATGTCCCAGGTGAACCTGGTTCATCAGGTAGAGATAGTTGCCGAGCCTGGTAGGGGCATCGTCCTTGGTAGCACGGCTGATCGTTACATATTCACGCAGGACATTGTTGTCGCCAATTACTACCTGGGTCGGCCTGCCATCGAATGCTATGTCCTGGGGCAATCCGGCAATGACACTGTATTCGTGGATGGTATTGTCGTTGCCAATGCGCGACCCACTATGCAGCACTACGCCCTGAAGAAATTTGTTGTTATTTCCGATAGTTACATCGTCCTCGATGCTAACAAACGGGCCAATAACGTTGTTGTCGCCGAGTTGTGCCTGCGCTGAAACCTGGGCGGTAGGATGAATTTGATTGGACACGCGTTTATCGGTAATTGGCTATTGAGTGGAAGGCTCTGAACAAGGCTAGAGCCTCTCATGCACCATGTTCTTTGGCAACATGGATTTCACGTCATAGATCACGCATTTTCTTTTCCGTATGCCGGGATGGTGTCAGCCCCTAGCTCCCTGAACGCATCGTGTGCCGCTGCGACGAAAATCGCGTCGTACTGACCAGTCTCGGGGTGTTCTGCCAGTGGCCGGTGGTAATCTCGCTGTGTCTCAAGCTCATCCACTACCGGGTCATAAACCTCCACGCTGGCATTGAACTCTTGGAAAGTCGAAATGATGTCAGCGACCTTGGTGTTCCTAAGGTCAGAACAGCTCTCCTTGAACGCCAGTACCATCACCAGAATCCTGCTACCGACGATATCAATACCATGGCGCGCCATGAGCTTCAGCGTCTGGTTGGCAACGTATTCTCCCATGCCTTCGTTGACATGGCGGCTCGCGGGTATGATGGTGGGTTGATAGCCCGCTGCCATTGCCTTGTGCGACAGATGGTAGGGGTCGACACCAATGCAGTGCCCGCCGACGAGTTCCGGGCGAAACGGCAGGAAGTTCCATTTTGTTTCGGCGGCTTCCAGCACTGCCTCAGTATAGATGCCAATGCGATTGAATATCTGGGCCAGTTCATTGATCAACGCGATATTTACATCTCGCTGCACATTTTCAATGACCTTGGCGGCCTCGGTGACCTGAATACTTTCAGTCTGATAAACACCTGCCTCGATGATGGTGCCATACAAATCGCCTACAAAGGCGGCAGCTTCCGTAGTTGAGCCGGCTACCAGTTTCTTGATCGAATGCAGGGTGTGTTGTTTGTCGCCGGGATTGATGCGTTCCGGACTGTAACCGACAGTAAAGTCCTGGTTGCAGGTCAGCCCCGAGATTTATTCAAACGATTGGAACGCAGACTTCTTCGGTAGCGCCGGGTTCGGTAGCGCCGGGATAGGTCGTGGATTTATAATTAACGATATCGCCCCGGGAGAGCATTTTGCCTGCCTGACGGCTGGTGTCATGCAGGAGTTGCAGGTCAGGCCACTTGTGCTGGTTGATCGGCGTTGGTACTGCGATGATGTAAACATTGCGGTCAGCCAGGGCGCCGATATCCTCGGCCAGATTGAGCTGCTTTAGTTGTTCCAGATTTTCAGGGTGAAGGTCGCTATTACTGTCGATGCCCTGCCTGAGCGCCGCAATGCGTGCCGTGCTGTTATTGTAGCCCCGGGTCGGGAAGTGCTTGCTGAACGCGATTGCCAGCGGCAGGCCGGCTTAGCCGAGCCCGATAATTCCTATTTTACTTTGCACCAGATCAATCACAGTTGCCCGCAAACACGGTAGATTTGTTGTTTCTTGCTAGTGTAGTGGAGCCGATCGTGAGTAGCGAGATAATAGGGTAGCTGACGGCCGTGCCCGAGTCGGCTCTCCGGGACGGTGCCGCTAACAACCTGATATTTAAGGAGATTAATTTTTCAGGTAATTCGGATAGAATATTAGCAAATTCTAATAGTCTATAGAATATTGTTTCTGGCGCCGGTTTCGCGGTTCCGTATACTGCGTCCACCTGAGATCGAGGCAAATAAGATGAAATACTCGCAGACGGAACATCCGCAAGGGCGTACCGAGGTCAAGAACACTACTTGCTACATGTGCGCCTGTCGCTGCGGTATTCGCGTGATCCTGCGCGATGGTGAAGTGCGGTATATCGAGGGGAATCCGGACCACCCGCTAAACAAGGGTGTGATCTGCGCCAAGGGCTCGTCCGGCATTATGAAACAGTATTCGCCGGCTCGCCTGACCCAGCCGCTGCGACGCAAGCCCGGTGCCGAACGCGGCGACGGCGAATTTGAACCGATTTCCTGGGACGAGGCCTTTTCCATCATGGAACAGCGCCTGCGCCAAATTCGCGAGACCGATCCAAAGAAATTTGCCCTGTTTACCGGCCGTGACCAGATGCAGGCCTTGACCGGCCTGTTCGCCAAGCAATTCGGTACACCCAACTACGCCGCTCACGGCGGATTCTGCTCGGTCAACATGGCCGCGGGAATGATCTATACCATTGGCGGATCCTTCTGGGAGTTTGGCGGTCCAGACCTCGATCGTTCCAAGTTATTTGTCATGATCGGTACCGCGGAGGATCACCACTCCAATCCCTTGAAAATGGCGCTGAGCAAGTTCAAGCGCAATGGCGGCAAGTTCATTTCTATTAATCCGGTTCGTACCGGCTATTCTGCGATTGCCGACGAATGGGTTCCGATCAAGCCCGGTACCGATGGAGCGCTGTTGCTGGCGCTGATCAACGAGATTATCAAGCAGGGACTCTATGATCGTGAATTCCTGATTCAGTATTCCAACTCGGCACAATTGGTGAACATGAACGAGGCCAGTTCCGAATTCGGCATGTTTGTCCGTACCGAGGTACCGGAGGAAGAGGGGTGTTTCGATCCGCAGAACAAGCTCTGGTGGGATCGCAAAGTCGGTAAGCCGGTGGTCACCCATACCGAGGGCGCGGATCCACGCCTGATGGGTGATTTCGAGCTGGAAGACGGCACCCCGGTGAAGCCGTCGTTCCAGTTGCTGGTCGATCGCGTCAAGGAGTACACGCCCGAGTGGGCAGAAGGCATTACCGGCATCGCGGCAGACACCATCCGCCGCCTCGCCTATGAGATGGGCGTCACCGCCCGTGACCAGAAGATCGAGCTGCCCATTGCCTGGACCGATGTCTGGGGCAAGGATCACGAGAGTATTACCGGCAGCCCGGTTGCGTTCCATGCGATGCGTGGCCTTGCTGCGCATTCCAACGGGTTTCACAGTATCCGAGCGCTATCGATCCTGATGAGCCTGCTCGGAACTATTGATCGACCGGGCGGCTTCCGCCACAAGGCACCATTCCCGCGCCCAATCCCGCCCTGTGCCAAGAGCCCCAAGGGGCCTGGTGACGTTCAACCGAATACACCGCTCAACGGCATGCCGCTGGGCTGGCCGGCCGATCCGGATGATCTCTTTGTCGATGACCAGGGTGAACCGGTTCGAATCGATAAGGCATTCTCATGGGAGTACCCGCTATCGGTGCATGGCCTGATGCACAACGTGATCACCAATGCGCATCGCGGCGATCCCTATCCGATCGACACGCTCCTGATTTTCATGGCCAACATGGCCTGGAACTCGAGCATGAACACGGTGCAAGTCCGGGAGATGCTCAATGACAAGAATGAGGATGGTGAATTCAAGATACCGTTCCTGATTGTCTGCGATGCCTTCCAGTCCGAGATGACGGCATTTGCCGACCTGGTATTGCCCGATACAACGTATCTCGAGCGTCACGATGTGATGTCCATGCTTGACCGACCAATATCGGAATTTGACGGCCCGGTTGATTCGGTACGCATCCCGGTGGTACCACCAACCGGCGAGTGCAAACCGTTCCAGGAAGTCCTGATCGAAATGGGATCGCGTCTCGGATTGCCTGCGTTCGCGACGCCTGAAGGCAAGCGCAAGTATCGCGACTACCCGGACTTTATCGTGAACTACGAAACCGAACCCGGTTCGGGAATCGGTTTCCTTGCCGGCTGGCGCGGCAAGGGCGGCGAGAAATTCATGAAGGGCGAACCGAATCCGAACCAGTGGAAGATGTATGAGCAGAACAATTGCGTGTTCCATTACGAGCTGCCCAGGTCTTATCAGTACATGCGCAACTGGAACCAGGGTTACCTTGAATGGGCGCAGAAGCACCGACTCACCCGTTACGCCGAGCCGATACTGATTCATATCTATTCCGAGGTGCTGCAACAGTTCCGCCTGGCAGCCCAGGGCAAGACCCAGGGCAAGCAACCGCCCGAGCGATTGCGCAAACGCATCGAAACCTATTTCGATCCGTTGCCGTTCTATTTCGAACCACTGGAAGTACAACTTTCCGACAAGCAGAAATACCCGTTGAGCGCGATCACCCAGCGGCCGATGGCGATGTACCACTCCTGGGACTCGCAAAATGCCTGGCTACGCCAGATTCATGCACACAACTATTTATATATGAGTCCTGATCTCGGCGAGAAAGAGGGCTTTAGTGACGGCGACTGGGTGTGGGTGGAGTCGCAATGGGGCAAGGTACGTTGCATGTGCCGTTTCTCAGAGGCCGTTGAACCCGGCACCGTCTGGACCTGGAACGCGATCGGCAAGAGTGCCGGTGCCTGGAACCTGGACCAGGGCGCCAATGAATCGAAGAAGGGCTTCCTGCTCAACCACCTGATCTCGGAGGAGTTGCCAGCACACGCTGACGGTGAGCACCTGTCGAACTCGGATCCGGTTACCGGACAGGCCGGCTGGTACGATGTACGCGTGCGCGTCTACAAGGCTGACAAGGATGAGGACAAGGTAGTCTATCCGCAGTTCAAGCCGGTTAAGCCGGTGCCCGGTGAAGCGTCCAGCCGACCTAAATGGATGGCCTACTTTGCCGGCAAGTTTGCCAAGGGAGGCAGCCGATGACCCAGTTGGCGCTCGTAATCGATCTGAACGTCTGCGTTGGCTGTCACGCCTGCGTGACCAGCTGCAAGGAATGGAACACCTCGGGTATGGCAGGCTCCATGGCCGACGATAATCCTTATGACGCTGACCCGACTGGCACGTTCTTCAATCGCGTCCAGACTTTTGAGGTGGGCGAGTACCCGTGTTCCGAAACCGTGCATTTCCCCAAATCCTGTCTGCACTGTGAAGATCCGCCATGTGTCCCGGTATGTCCGACTGGCGCCAGCTACAAGCGCGAGGAAGATGGCATCGTGCTGGTGGATTACGACAAGTGTATCGGCTGCAAATACTGTTCATGGGCCTGCCCGTACGGCGCACGTGAATTCGACGAACACCAGAAGGTGATGAAGAAGTGCACCCTTTGTGTCGATCGTATCTATGACGAAAATATTCCCGAGGCGGAGCGCAAGCCTGCATGTGTACGTGCCTGCCCGACCAGCGCGCGGCTCTACGGTGACGTGCATGATCCGGACTCGGAAGTCTCCATTGCGATCCGAGAGGCCGGCGGTTACCAGCTGATGCCGGAGTGGGGCACGAACCCGGCGAATCACTATCTGCCGCGTCGCAAGACCAAGATACGGATTCACGAAGACGAACTGGTACGCGCGGACAACCCGCTGAAGAAAGAGACAGATCGACCCACCGGGCCGATCGACGAACCGACACTGGACGACGTCACCAGCTGGTAATTACCGGCAAGGCGATTTCACCTGTTACTGGAGTAAGTTATGCATCCCGCATTCTCGGTCATATTTCTCACGACACTGATCGGTACTGGACAAGGCCTGTTTCTGGCGTTGTATACCAGCGAATCCTACTCGGCGGTTAAGCTGTTGCCGGCGCAGAGTGGCGTGTTCTACGCGTGGGGCAGTGCGATTGCCGTCGTATTACTGGCGCTGGGGCTGGCGACTTCATTTTTTCATCTGGGTCATCCAGAACGGGCCTGGCGTACCGCAACCAAGTGGCGCACCTCGTGGTTGTCACGTGAAGTGATTGTGCTGCCAGCGGTACTGGGGGCGATCGCCGTTTACGGTGTGGTCCATGCCCTCGGCTGGAATCTGACCCTGTTTGGTATTGATACCGGCGTGAGCAATGACCTGACCCTGATCATCGGTGCTGGCGGCGTGTTGCTGACCTTCACCCTGTTTCTTTGCACCGGGATGATTTATGCCTGCATCAAGTTTCTGCAGGAGTGGTCGACCTGGTTAACGCCAGTAAACTATCTGTTGCTCGGCACAGCGTCAGGATTCACGCTGGCTACGGTCTATGCAGCGTTGTATGCACCCGAGCTGGTCTATTTTCTTGGCGGCTGGGCCATTATCATCTTGCTGTCGGCGTTTGTTACGCGCACGGCGTCACTCATTCGCAATGCACGCCTCAAACCAAAATCGAGCTTGCAGACCGCGATTGGTGTACGCCACCAGACCATGACCCAGCGTTCGCAGGGACAGATGGGTGGCTCGTACAACACCCGCGAGTATTTCCACGGCGCACCAATGTGGCTGTTCCGTTCGATCAAGTGGGTGTTTCTGGTACTGGTGTTCCCGCTGCCTTTGTTGCTGCTCAGTGTCGGGATGAATAACCTGTCAGTTGCAATTCTGCTGTCTGCATTTCTTATCCAGTACCTGGGTCTGCTGATGGAGCGCTGGTTCTTTTTTTGTTTTAATGAGTCGATCATGGCCAGGTGTTATGATCGCGCGCAGTGCAAAACGCGTTTGACATTCTGGGCCCAGACGGGCCGCTCGCCCGGCATATTCCCCGGTTTACTCCCCGTCCCAGCCAGCAGGACATGGCCGAGCATATCGAGCATGTGCTGGCAGATGGCGGTGTGTTTGTCGCCGAATCCGGAACCGGTACCGGAAAGACCTTTGCCTACCTGATTCCTGCGTTGCTCTCCGGCAAGAAGGTAGTGATCTCTACCGGCACCAGGCATCTCCAGGACCAGATCTATCGTGGCGACCTGCCGCTGGTGCGCGACATTCTTTCGGTACCGGTGACCACCGCGCTGTTGAAGGGTCGGGCAAACTATCTTTGCCTGCATCGTTTACAGGACGGCGAATTTGATCAACGACTGGACCGGGAGAGTGCCAGGTATCTGGACGTGGTCCGGCAGTGGTCACATATCACCCGTAGCGGCGATATTAGCGAGGCCAGCGATGTGCCGGAAGACGCCGCTATCTGGTCGCAAGTCACCTCAACCACTGACAACTGTCTGGGTAGCAATTGCCCGAGCTTTGATGACTGCTATGTGCGTAAGGCGCGCAAGGCGGCGCTCGATGCTGACATCCTCGTCGTCAATCACCATTTGTTCTTTGCCGACCTGGTATTGCGTGACGAAGGTTTCGGCCGGTTGCTGCCGGGGGTAGACGCCGTGATCTTTGACGAAGCCCATCAGATGCCGGAAATCGCTTCGGTCTTTTTTGGCCAGTCGGTCAGTCGCCACCAGCTGGAGAATCTTTGTCGTGATGCGCTGGCAGAAGAGTTGCGTGAGCAGAGCGGGGTGAATGGACTGCGACCCGCAATCGAGCGCGTCAACAAGGTGGCTGCTGACTTTCGGCTGACCTTTGGCAAGGACCCGAACCGGGGGGCATGGGATCAGCTCAACAATAACGCCCGGCAGGAGCAGCTGGAGGTGTTGTTTGATGCGTTATCGGTGTTGTCCGAATGCCTGGCGCTGGCGGCCGAACACGGCGAAGGTCTGAACAACTGTTTTCGGCGCTCACTGGAGATCATGGACCGCCTTGATACCTTCAAGGATGGTGGCGGCTCGGATTCTGTGCGTTGGCTGGAAACAACGCCACGAGGGTTTACGCTGTACACTACGCCGCTGGATGTGTCGCGCCCGTTTCAGGAGCGGGCCGAGATAGACGAACACAGCTGGGTGTTTACCTCGGCGACACTGGCGATTGACGGTAGTTTCGAGCACTTTCAGCGTCAGTTTGGCCTGGATGGGGCCGAGACTATGCACTGGCCCAGTCCGTTTGATTTTCAGAACAAGACCCTGATGTATTTGCCACAGGGACTACCACAGCCCAACGATCCGTCGTACACCGCCAAGGTGATCGAGGCCGCCTTGCCGGTACTCGAATCCAGTCAGGGCCGGGCGTTTATGCTGTTTACCAGTTTTCGCGCACTCAATATTGCCGCCGAGATATTACCAAAGAAAATTGGTTATCCGCTGCTGGTTCAGGGCTCGGCGCCGAAGCAGGAATTGTTGCAGCGATTTCGCGAACACGGCAACGCTGTCCTGTTGGGCACCAGCAGTTTCTGGGAAGGCGTTGACGTCAAGGGCGAGGCGCTTTCGTGTGTCATCATCGACAAACTCCCGTTTGCCGCGCCCGACGATCCGGTATTGCAGGCACGCGGCAGGGCAATGGAGAGCCAGGGGCGGAATGCGTTCATGGAATATCAATTGCCGCAGTCCGTCATCGCCCTGAAACAGGGTGCGGGTCGTTTGATTCGTGATGAATCGGATAGCGGGGTGCTGATGCTGTGCGATCCGCGCTTGCTGGCCAAGGGTTATGGTAAGATTTTTCTTGCGAGTCTTCCGCCGATGCCGAAGACGCGAGAGTTGAACGATGTGCAACATTTTTTCGAAACCCGTGCGGTTGCCGTGCCGGAAGATGCACCGGTCCCCGAGTAGGTCAAATCAAAGTTGATGAGAATGATGAATCCAAAGTTTTATATTGTGTGTGCTGCGTTTCTCGTATCCGTCACAGCGCGCGCGGCGCCGGACGCAGTTCAGGAGCCAGCAGAAGTTGTACCGAGTGGCTCGGTCACCGTTGAACAGCCCTGGATCCGGGCTGGCGGAGAAGACGAAGTCATGTTGCCCGCGTACGTCGTATTGAAAAGCGATGCCAATACACCGTGGTCGCTTGATAAGGTGACCGCCAGGGGCTTTGCTATGGTGATGATTCACCGGGTTGTATTGCAGGACGGCGAGACACGCATGGCGTTACAGGATTCCCTCACCATTCCTCCGGGCGAGACCATCGTCATGGATGACAAGGGTTACCACCTGATGTTTATGGGGCCAAGAAAGCAATACAAGGACGGTGACAAGATTTCTGTCGTCCTGACCTTCCGCGATCAGACGCCGGTGAAAATGCTGTTGCGGCGCCGAAAAAATAATCACCTCTTCTGGGCCCATCAATGAAGATTCTCGCGCTGGACACCGCTACCGAGGCCTGTTCGGTAGCGGTGTCCGTCAACGGTCAAATAATCGAGCGGCAGGTGATGGGGCGTCAGCATGCCGAGCGCATACTCGAACTCGTTGAAGCGCTTCTGGTCGAGGCCGGTTTGAAACCGGCGGAGCTGGATGCCGTTGCCTTTGGCCGGGGCCCGGGCATGTTTACCGGGTTAAGGATTGGTGCGGGCGTGACCCAGGGCATCGCCTTCGCCGCCGATCTGCCGGTGGTCCCGGTGTCCACCTTGCAGGTACTGGCCCAGGGCCAGGGTGCGGATCGGGTGCTGGCGGCGCTGGATGCGCGCATGGGTCAGGTCTACTGGGGCGGCTTTGTCCGTGGCGATGACGGCTTTATGAAACCGGTATCGGAAGAGCGGGTGGAGTCACCCGGGTCCATCATACTTCCGGACGGCAGCTGGTTTGGTGCCGGCAGTGGTTGGGATCAATACATAGATGAGCTACTTCCCCGGTTGCAGGGGCAGGTAACAGCGTGGCAGGCGCAGGCATTTCCTTCGGCCGCTGATCTGGTGCGCCTGGGCGAACGTGCTGTGGCGCAAGGCCTGGCGGTCAGTGCCGATCTCGCCATACCGGTCTACGTGCGTGACGACGTTGCCAGAAAATCTGCCGCGCCGGGCAACTAGAAACCGGAATCATTCCCCATCAGTTTGCTCTTCGCCTTCATCTGCCTTGCGACTTTGCGGAATGATGCGTGCCACCTCGATGGCAGTACCTCGTGTGCGCAGCACTTCCACAGCGTATCCGTTTACCAGAAGGCTGGTACCGACTTCCGGAATTGCCTCCAGGTATTCAGTGATTAGCCCGTTCAGTGTGCGCTGACCCTTGGTCGGCAGGTGCCAATCCAGCTGCCGATTAAGATCACGTAACGAGGTAGAACCCTTAACTATATAACTGCCGTCGTCCTGCAGGCGATAACCATCGCCGATGCTGTTGGCACTGGTGGTAAATTCGCCAACAATTTCTTCCAGAATTTCTTCAAGCGTGACCAGCCCCAGGATGTCGCCGTATTCGTCGATCACCAGTCCTCGACGCCGCTTGGCATCACGGAAATTCAGCAGCTGGGTATTCAGCGGCGTACCCTTGGGAATGAAGTAAGGCTCGGCAATAATTTTTTCCAGCGTTTCCATGGTCAGGTTTTTGTTACCGGCAAGATTGAGTGCCTTGCGTAAATGCACAATGCCAACAATGTTGTCGAGGCTGCTGCGATAGACCGGCAGGCGCGTATAACGGCTGGTCATGATCTGTTCCTCAATCTCGTCCCAGTCCTTGTCCAGGTCGACTCCCTGAATACGGTTGCGCGGCACCATCACTTCCTCGACCGCGGTTTTTTCCAGATCGAGAATGGCAAGCAGCATGTTCTGATGAGACTCTGGTATCAGCGAGCTTGCCTCGCGCACGGCTGCGCGCAATTCTTCCAGTGACAGTTCCTGTGCACGGGCACCGACGGTGATGCCAAAAATGCGCAACATCAAATTGGCGAGTATGTTGATCGACCACACCAGCGGGTAAAGCACGATCAGCAACGGCCGCAGGATCATCCCGGCGGGAAAGGCGATGCGCTCCGGATGCATGGCCGCCAGGGTCTTGGGGCCGACTTCGGCAAAAATTAGAATGACGACCGTCAGCAGCACCGCGGCTGCCAGGATGCCGGCTTCGCCATAGAGGCGAATCGCCAGAATGGTCGCGACTGATGATGCGGCAATGTTTACGAAGTTGTTGCCCAGCAGGATGATACCGAGCAGACGATCGGGCCGCGCGAGCAGGGCATCGACGACCCGGGCACCGCGGTGGCCACTCTCGACCAGATGCCGCAGGCGGTATCGATTGATCGACATCACCGCAATTTCTGATGCGGAGAAAAATGCCGAAAGGAAGATTAGCAGGACAAGTGCGCCGAATAGCGCGCCTATCGGAATATCTTGCAAGCTCTTGGAGCCTCCGTGTTGAGTGCGACCAGTCTAGCACGAGCCGAATCGGGCAACACGTGCCGGTGACTCGAGTCAGGCCTGCTTAAGAACCTCGAAGACGAATTTGCTACCGAAGTAGGCCAGGATCAGCAAGACGAATCCGACCAGGGTCCAGCGGATTGCGGTACGACCGCGCCAGCCAAGTTTCCAGTGCCCAAGCAAGAGCACCCCAAAGACGAACCAGGCAGCGATGGACAGTATCGTGTGGTGGGTAAACTGCAGCGGCTTGCCGAAGAGTGCTTCCGAGAAAAACACGCCGCTAATCAAGGTCAACGTCAGCAGTGAAAATCCGCTGCCAATCATCAGAAACATGAGGTCTTCCATCGTCTCCATCGCCGGCAACGCACGTATAAAGCCGCCGGGCTGGTGCTGGCGCAACTGTCGCTCCTGTACCAGTAGTAGCAGACTCTGTAGCGCCGCCAGAAACAGAAAGCTGTAGGCCAGCAGGGACACCACGATATGAATCGTCTGGCTGCTGGTGACCGGTCTGCCCGAGACGATCGTTCCCGGAAAGAGCCAAGCGGAAGTAATAGTTAACATCGCCAGTGGCAGCATGACGATGCCAAGATTTTCGAAGGGTTTTGCCAGTGACACCAGAATGAGTGTCAGGATGCCTACCCATGA